>ERZ1034998.259-NODE-259-length-36212-cov-4.562962_pt1 | contig 36212 bp, 18 predicted proteins | sample MGYA00520621_ERZ1034998 | MGnify/ENA primary metagenome ERZ1034998 (study PRJEB33766, sample SAMN09781748) | gut metagenome | biome: gut microbiome | host: Homo sapiens | place: Madagascar | study: EMG produced TPA metagenomics assembly of the PRJNA485056 data set... | reverse complement strand
CTCGAGGAAGCCCAAATTCCCCGGCAGTGGTACAACATCCAGGCCGACATGCCCACCAAGCCGCTGCCACCGCTCAACCCACAGACCCACCAGCCCATAGGTCCCGAAGACCTGGCCCATATATTCAGCGAAGAGTGTTCGCGCCAGGAGCTCGATACCGAGCACGCATGGATAGACATCCCCGACGAGGTGAGAGACCTCTATACCTACTATCGTTCCACACCTCTGGTGCGTGCGTATGCCCTGGAAAAGGCGCTCGACACGCCTGCCCATATCTATTTCAAGAATGAAAGTGTGTCGCCACTGGGCTCACACAAAATCAATTCGGCACTCGCACAGTGCTATTATTGCAAGCGAGAGGGCGTAACCAACGTCACCACCGAGACCGGAGCAGGCCAGTGGGGCGCCGCGTTGTCCTATGCCGCCAAAATCTTTGGTCTCGAGGCTGCTGTCTACCAGGTCAAGATTACCATGAAGCAGAAGCCCTACCGCTCGATACTGATGCGCACCTTCGGAGCCACGGTCGAGGGCTCGCCATCGATGTCTACCCGCGCCGGCAAGGACATCATCACCCGCGACCCCCTCAATCCCGGTTCGCTTGGCACAGCCATCTCCGAGGCTGTAGAGCTGGCCATGCAGACTCCGGGATGCAAGTATACGCTCGGTTCGGTACTCAACCATGTCTCACTGCACCAGACAGTGATAGGACTGGAAGCAGAAAAGCAGATGGAGATGGCCGAGGAATATCCCGACATGGTGATAGCCTGCTTCGGAGGCGGCAGCAACTTCGGCGGATTGGCTTTCCCCTTCATGCGCCATACCATCCTTGACGGCAAGAAGACCGAGTTTATCGCCGCCGAGCCATCGAGCTGTCCCAAGCTGACCAGAGGCAAGTTTGAATACGACTTCGGCGACGAGGCGGGATATACTCCGCTGCTGCCCATGTTCACCCTGGGTCACGATTTCAAGCCCGCCAACATCCATGCGGGCGGTCTGCGCTACCACGGAGCCGGAATGATCGTGTCGCAGCTCATCAAGGACGGTTATATGCACGGTGTAGACATCCCGCAGCTGGAGAGCTTCCAGGCGGGCATACTCTTCTCGCGCACCGAGGGCATCGTGCCCGCGCCCGAGAGCTGTCATGCCATTGCCGCCACCGTGCGCGAGGCCCTCAAGTGTCGCGAGGCAGGCGAGCAGAAGACCATACTCTTCAACCTGAGTGGTCACGGACTCATCGACATGCCCTCGTACGACAGTTACCTCAACGGCGACCTGATGAACTACTCGCTCTCTGACGAGGAACTGCAGCAGTATCTCGCCCAGGTGCCCAAAATCATGTAGCCAACACGACAAGCATAGAAATGAAAAGGCCGAAGCAGGAGACACAGTGGGTCTCGGGCTTCGGCCTTGTCGTATCTATGCCGGCGGTGGTGCCGGCTGGTGTCAGCGGGTTACTTGGCTACGCGTATCTCGTGGTTGCCGGCACGCAGCCAGACGGCAGTCTTGCCCGCCTTGGCCCACTGGGCGTCGGTCACGATGCGGTCGGTGCGCAGCTGTCGGCCGTCGACGGTGATGCGATCAGTGGCGGTCGAGGGGATGTAGACCAGCGCCTCGGTCTTGGCGGGCACGCCCACCGACATGGTGAGTTGGGCTTTGTCGCGCTTGAAGGCGGTAGAGACGGTGCCGCTCAGGGTGAGGAAGGAGAGGCTCGCCTCGCCGAAGGTGACATACTGCGGGTCTATCTTGAAGCGTCGCCAGCAGGGGTCGATGGTCTCGGCGCCCATGAGCTTCTGGGCTATCACGGTGAGACCGCCACCGCTCCAGGCGTGGTTGGACGAACCGCCGCGGAAGCCCCTCTTGCGGGCATCCCAGAACTCCCACAGCGTGGGGTAGTCCTTGTCGTTGACCATGGGGGCGATGCGCTTCTTCAGGCGGCGCATGGCGTAGTCGCCCTGGCCCATCTGGAAGAGAGCCTCCATGACATAGCGCTCCATATAGGGGCTGGCGTATTCCTGCGTCTTGAGTACATTGAATATCTCGCCATACTTGGACTCGTCGGCGATGCCCGAGATGACGGCAAGAGCCTGTACGCGGTCATCGGTGGCGCCCATATACTGGGGATGACGGTAGCTGTAGCCGTTCCAACAGTGGTTGTAACCCTTCTTGATCTGCTCCATAGTGGCGCGATACTGGGCTGCGTCGGTGTCGAGGCCCATCATGTCGGCCATACGTGCCATCGCGTCGAGTGCCATGTAGTGCCAGCCGGCGAAGATGAGCCTGATGTCGCGGTTGTCGCCCCAGTCGCCCCACAGCCAAGTGGCCTTGTAGGCAGCTGTAAGCCCGGTGGAGTCGAGCGGGAAGCGCTCAAGGTATCGGCGCACGGCAGGATAGACCTTGCGGATGGTGGCAGAATCGCCCGTATTCATATAGTAATTCCAGAAACCATAGAGTCCTACGGCTGCCAACATCTGTCCGGGCAGCTCACTCTTGTAGGTACCGGGCACAGGGGCGTGGAGTATTCCCTCATCGGTCTGCCAGGCAGCCAGTTCGAGCATGCCCTTGCGCATCAGGTCTATCGACGAGAGCGACAGCGTGTAGAAAGCCTGGCTGGTAAGTATCACCTCGTCGCCCCACCACTGTGCGCGCTCGCGCTCGGGACAGTCAAAATAGGTGTCGCGCATATTGACATAGAGCGTATTGAGTGCTTTCTGCCAGAAACGGTTATAGAAATTGTTGTCAGAGTGGAAAGTACCCACCACCTTGGTATCATAACCCGTCTGGCGATAGCTTACGCCGTTGACCTTGATGCCCTTGGGGAGATAGAGGATAATCTTCTCGCCGTTCATCCAGCCCAGCGACTCGTACTGCTGCTGTCCCTGACGTGTCACGTACTGTGCCCTGACATTCCAGGCGCCAGCCATGTGGGAGTGGTTGGTCCAGATGTCTATGGTGTCGCCACCCTGGGTGGCGGTGAGGTCTATCACGGGTGTCACCTGCAGGTTGCCGGGGAGAAAGGCGATGACGGTATCGCGACGGGCACCCTCGTGGAGCTCGAAGTGGGCAGCCTTGACGCCGAAGTCCTTGAACATGGGTATCGGACGGCGTGTCATCTTGCCCCAGGGGCGGTCGCCCCAGGCTCCAATCTCGACCGAGGGAGTGAAGCCGTACTTGGCAGAGACGTCGGCAGTCTGCCATCCGTCGATGGCATGGCGTGCGTCGTAGCTGATGTTGCTCTCGGAGAGTCGCGAGTTGGGCACCTCGCCTGTGGCTGTGGCATAGGCGGGATGGATGCGGCTCATCCAGCTGGCGTTGGTACACAGCTCGGCATTGTCGGAGTCGATGTAGAGGCCTGACTTGCCGCTGTCCTCATGGGAAAAGCCCGAGCGGCCGAAGTAACATACGAGGACAGCCACGCGGTTGTGACCTCGCTGGAGGTGGCGGCCCAGGTCGATCTCGTCGTAGTAGCCCTCGCCGGGAGCGGGACCACGCTTGAGCGAGCCTTCGAAGACCACCAGGTTGCCGTTGACCCACAGCCAGTACTTGGAGTCGCAGGCTATGCGTGCCTTGAGGCTCCGCGGCTTGGTCTTCATCACCACATCCTTCTGGAAGGCTATCCATGTATTGGGGCGGTTGACACTGTCGTCGGCAGCCGTTATCCACGACGCCTTGGCTCCCCATACCGTGGAGGCACAGAGACTTAAGAGTAAAGAGATGATAAGGTTTCGCATATCTATTGTTTGTTGGTATTATGCTACAAATATACAAAAAAACGGGTAGTGGTAAAAGGAAAAGCCGCTCTTTCTGCTCTGTCACAGGGAAAAAAGCGTCTGACGGGCGTCGGAATGACAGAAAAAGTGGTGTGGCTGCATCTGTTAGCGCGAAAAAGTGTACTTTTGTCAGCGATAGATGATTATGGATTCTGAAGATAGCTGATATGAAGTCTCTGTTACGGTTTCTGCGCAACTGGACACTGCCTGTGTCCATCGCCTCGGGCATCGCGATATATCTGGTCTTTGCCCTGGTGCCAGCCCTCGGCGGCGCGGCGCGGGTGTGTGGTCCCATCTGCGACCGCATCCTACCTCTGTTTATGTTCTTGATACTCTTTGTCACCTTCTGCAAGGTAGACTTCCGCCGACTGATACCCGTGAGGTGGATGTTGTGGGTGGGCGTGGTTCAGGTGCTCTTTGTGGCGCTGCTCACGCTGCTGGTGGTGGAATACAGGCTCAAAGACAACAGTCTGATCATCGTCGAGGCCATCATCACCTGCATCATAGCCCCCGTGGCTGCTGCCGCGCCGGTGGTGACGGCCAAGTTGGGCGGTAAACTGGAGCAGATGACCACCTATACCTTCATCTCCAACTTCATCACGGCGCTGCTCATCCCGGTATGTTTCCCGCTGATAGACAAGGCTGCCAATGTGAGTTTTCTCACCGCCTTTCTGACCATCCTGCACGAGGTGTGCATGGTGCTGGTGCTGCCCATGCTGCTGGCGTATATCGTGAAGCATGGCATGAAGCGGCTGCACCGGTGGGTGGTGAGCGTCAACGACCTGTCGTACTACATGTGGGGTGGCTCGCTGCTCATCGTCTCGGGCACCACGGCCAAGAATATCGCACACGCTGACACCTCGCTGACCTTCCTGCTCATCATCGCGCTGCTGGGGCTTGTCCTCTGTGTCATCCAGTTTGCCGTGGGCAGATTTATAGGTCACTACTTCGGTGCCACCACTGAGTCGGGGCAGGCGCTGGGCCAGAAGAACACCGCCTTTGCTATCTGGATAGCCTATACCTACCTCAACCCGCTGTCGTCGATAGGTCCCGGCTGTTATATCCTGTGGCAGAACATCATCAACTCGGTAGAGATATGGCTCTGCCGGCGCAGGCTGGGGCACGAACTGCACACCTGACGCTTACAACCAGTATCAAAACAATATCCGCAATGCCGGATGTGGGCATTGCGGATAGAGATTAGGGCGCTGTCATCCATCAGGGATGACATCGCCCTACTTATTATAAAGGTATAGGGCTGATAGCCTGAGCCGTAGGGCTGCTTGTATCAGCCGTGGGTCTACTTGCCGAAGTAGGCGCTGGTGGCGCCGTTGTACTTGAGGTGCTTGTAGCCGGCGGGTTCGACTCGCACGGTCGACTTCTTGACCTTCTCCCATACCTGGGCGTCGGTGAGTCCCTTGCCGTAGGTGTGTACCTCGATGGTCACGCCGTCGCCATACTCCTTGCGCAGCGCCTGGATGTACTCTGTGGCGGCGGTGCAGTCGGCGGTGATGACTACCTTGTCGGCCTGATGCTCTACGATGACCTGTACAGGATTGGTAGTGCCAAACTCATACTCTGTACCCTTGATATAGACCTTGGTGTCAATCTTCAGGTCCCATGTGCGGATGGCGAAGTCGTCCTGCTCTGCCACGTTCTCCTTGGCGAGAGGAATCTCTACGATAACTTTCTTGGCGGCCTCGTCGCGCACATGGATGGAGGTCTTGATTTCGCTCCAGTCCTTGTGGGCTTGCTGGTGGATGTCTACCTCCACGTTGCCGTCGCCAGTGGCGGGCACGGTGTTGTCATCTTTCTTGTCGGTGAGGTCCTTGTTCTCCTCCTTGATGTCGCCGCCCACGCCGGGGATTTCAGACAGATCCTTGTTGGTCTTCTTGGTGAGCACGCCATCTACATGCCATCCGTCTTTCTGCTTCTTCACCATGTACCAGATGACGTAGAGGTCTTCGATATCTATGTCCTTGAGCTTCAGTTTGGGGTTCAGGTTGGCCTTGATGATGCTCTTGAGCTGCGGTTGTTCGACTATGGCGTCGAGGGTGGCCTTTCCCTTGCTGTCGTAGACGTATTTGTCGTAGTCGTCATTGCTGGAATAGTAGGCGTAGTCGGCGTCTATATATCCCTTGTTGTATGGCAACCTGACAGTGTTGCCGAAAGCATCCTGGGGGAAATAGTCGCCCGACTTGCAGTCCTCGGCGCCGGCGATGCGGTTGTCTAAACGGATGAAGAAATAGGCACCCTTCTTGTTCACCTTGGCAGCCGCAGCACGGGTGGCAGCGGTCTTGTTGCCCTGGATGTACACTTGGGTAGCCGGCTCGGTCTTGGGCTGACTGCCCTGGCCTCCTGTCCCCTGTCCGGAAGTGGAGTCGTCGCTGCAGGAAATCATGGCGATTGCAGCGATAGCCATAAACAATACTTTTTTCATATTAAGTTGATTTTGAATAGTTAGTAATAGTTATCAAGATGTCGTCGGCGTCTGCCTGCTCACACAGGCAGGCGCCAACGGCAGTTATTTGTTTGTCTTTGATCGCGTCTCTGATGGTTTAGACGCCAGCCACTTACTTGCTGAAGTAGGCGCTGGTGGCGCCGTTGTACTTCAAGAACTTGTAGCCGCTGGGCTCGACGCGCACGGTGGCCTTCTTGAGTTTCTCCCATAGCTGGGCGTTGGTGAGTCCCTTGCCGTAGGTGTGAACCTCAACGGTCACGCCGTCGCCATACTCCTTGCGCAGCATCTGGATGTACTCTGTAGCGGCTGTGCAGTCGGCAGTAATGACCACCTTGGTAGCCTGATGCTCAATGGTTACCATCACAGGATTTCTGGTGCCAAACTCGTACTCGTTGCCATTGATATAGACTTTGGCGTCAATCTTCAGGTCCCAGGTGCGGATGGCGAAGTCGTCCTGCTCAGCCACGTTCTCTTTGGCGAGAGGAATCTCGACGATAACCTTCTTGGCGGCTTCGTCGCGCACATGGATAGAGGTCTTGATTTCACTCCAGTCCTTGTGGGCCTGCTGGTGTATATCTACCTCCACATTGCCGTTGCCCGTAGGGAGCACGGTGCTCTCGTCTCTCTTGTCCTCGAGGTCTTTGTTCTCATTCTTGATGTCCTCACCGATACCGGGGATGTCGGTCACGTCCTTGACGTCCTTGTCGGTGAGCACTCCGTCGACGTGCCACTGGTAGTCTACGTTCTGGTACTTGACAATATACCACAGCACGTGGAGCTTCTTGAGGTCAACGCCTTTGAAGTTGATCTTGCCTTTGCTCTTGTCGGCTTTGATGAGGTCCTCTACAGTGGGCATCTTGTCAATGGCCTTCAGCGTAGCCACGCCCTTGGTGTCGAAGACATACCAGGGGTTCAAGCTGCTGTTATTCCAGCTGGGGTAGTACACGTCGACGGTACCCTCGTTGGCTGCGACCATGACGCTCTTACCTGTCTCGGTCTGGGGGAAGTACTCTTTGGAGTCGAAGTTACCGATGCCGGGGATACGGTTGTCTACGCGGATAAAGAAGTGTGCTCGGTTGGTCGGTACCTCAGCCACGCGGGTGGCAGCCACCTTGCTGCCCTGGATGTACACTTCTGTAGCTGGCTCAGTCTTAGCCTGACTGCCGCCTCCAGGCTCTACTCCTGGAGTGGAGTCATCGCTGCATGCCATCACGGTCATTGCGGCGAAAATCATGAATAATACTTTCTTCATAATTGTAATGATTTGAAATGTTTGTAAATGTTTGTTTGTTATATTTTTGATGATTATTCTCTTGTTGGGGTCAGTCGCGCCACGGATACCTCACGTGCTGACGGCTGTCGCGCGAGGCGTCGGGAGCGGTATAATATCCTTTCTCCGAGGCTTTGCCATCTACAAGTTCCTCGACATTGTTGGCACGGCGCTGCGAATGAACTTCCTCGTAGTCGGGTTGGTCAAAGGAAGGCGGCACCACATTGACATCAAAGGTGAGTACAGCCATGCCGCGGGGGAGCACGTTGCCAAAGAGCCTGATGCTATGGCGGACGTAGCCGATGTTCTTGGTGGTGTCGAAGGAGAACTTGAGGGTGATGGAGTCATGAGGCGGAATGGCGTCGATGTCCTTGGGAGCGTCGATGCAACCACACGAGGGCTGGATATCGTCAATCAGGAACGGGTCGTCGCCCTCGTTGCGTACCACGTAGGTGAGGTCGAGCACCTCGCCAGACACCACGGGATAGTAGTGGCGTATGGAGTCGGCCACGGTGATGTAGGTGGGCCGCACGCGCTTTGTGCATGCGGTCTCCATCACTGCCGTCATGCCTATTATGACCAGAGGCAGGAGTACTCGTGACGCCTTATATATATAATAATGTATATGCATCATTGTCTGTTGGTTATTTCTATTTCGTCGAGAGCCATCGTCTTGCGCCCTTCCGCTGCAGCGGTCTGCGTGATGATGACCTCGGTCTTGACTCCAGGCTGCATGCCCGTAGCGCTGATGCTCACCCTGACGCGGCGGCTGTCGGTTGGTGAGGTTATGATGGCCTTGCCTTTCACCGCTCCGCCCTGCACGACCTCTATCGATGACGGCGCGAAGATGTGCCATTGTGGTGCGTGGAGCAGCGATACATGGAAGACGGCTGCTGATGGCAGACCCGATGATACCGAGAACCGCTGTACCGGTGCCGATGTGATCAGCCAACCCAGATGATAGTCGGTGGCAAACCCCTGCTTGCCGTCGCTGAGCAGATGGGTGTCGGCCTTGGGCTCGGCATCCATAGTGGCGCCGTGGAGCAGGTTGCCGGCAGTGTCGAGCCATGGGTAGCTCTCATGCCACTGCTTCAGGTAACCGTCGAGGTCGCCGTCGCTCTCACGGTAGTTGGCCATGTCCTTGAAGGCGGTATGGTGTGACAGCAGCGAGGTCATCGCCTCTATCTGCTGACGGCTTGGCGTCTGCTGCTGACTGCGCATAATCTCCAGGCGGGTGAAGGCAAGCGCCGTGAGCATACGGTTGAGCTTGCTGCGTTCAGCCTCGTCGGCTTGCTTGGAAGCCTTGTCCATCGAGGAGAAGAACTCGCCAAACTGGCGGGCGTCGAGCCAAGTGCCGAGCGCCTCGTCGATGCCGCCGTAGAAGGGTAGAGTGTGGCGCAGGGCCTGCTCTTCTATCTTGCGATAGTAGTCGCCGAGCAGCTGACCCGTCTTGGGATAAGCCGAGGCGAAGTAGCGGCTGGCGCAAGCCTCGATGTCGACATCGGGATTGATGAGCAGCTGTGCCAGCACATAGGTCTGCACATCGTCGAACGGCGCATAGTCATATCCGCTGCCGTTGAGGAACACGCCCTTGACACCCAGACCGAGGTAGAAGCGCAGTCTGCTCTGCATGTGGTGCAGACAGGGGTAGGGGGTGAGGTAGTCGTCGAAGTTGCGCATATAGTCCCACACATAGACACGGCTACAGCATTTCTGCCAAGCCTTGATCTGCGCCTCGAGCGTCTCATGACCCTTGGCGGCAGACGCTTCGGGCGCCATTGGCATGTCGATGGCGCTCACCATCACGCCCACGTTGTCGGGCAGACGGTGTGTGGGAGCCGTGCGGGTGGTCGAGTAGGCCGAGGTGAAGAACATCTGGTGCGGGAAGTGGCGCGCCAGCCGCTCGATGAGGGCTGTCACCGCCGGCGTAGCCGACTGCGGTGTGTTTCCTTTTGCCTTGCATGCGGCGCATTGGCACACCAGCCGATTGTCGTTGGGCACTACGGCAAAGCGGGTGGTCACCCCGTCGCTGCCGTCGCCATATTGGTCTATCACAAACTGCTCATAGGCATGGTAGAGAGCCTCCGACGAGAAGCAGAACTGCCCCGCGTCGCGCTTGCCATTGACCATAGCCGTCGCTTCGGCAGGTATACCGTCGGTAAATACCTTGCGCAGATTGTGTCCCCACAAGCCCCAGTCGAAGTCTACATTGCCCACACCCAGTATGGGCATCATGTCGGCATTGGTATTGGTGGGGGTGTAGATGCTGCGATGCTCGAAGGCGAAGCTGCCTTTGGCGTCGCTCCTGCAGTCGACCACCGCGGGAGGCAGGTCGGCAGAGAGGAAGCGGCCGTCGTCAGCCGACGCCGAGCTCATGAACTGGTATTGCAGCCAGAGCATCGCTTCGGTAGAGCGCGCCTTGAGTCTGATTTCGTGCGGAGCCACAGCCACCTCGTAGTCGCTGTCCATGCTGCCGTCGAGGTCGACCACCAACTGCAGCTGACTGTCGTCCTGCGCTTTTCCGGCGATGATGCAGTCGCGGTCGGTAGCCCGTTTCTGGAAGTGACTCTTCAGATAGGCAGCCCATTTGGCGTCGCCAGGGTCGCCGTCGTCGGCAGCCTTGACGGCATACTCGCTGTACTGGCTGAAGGGCTTGAGCTCTGTGCCCGAGCATGCAGCCAGCAGGGTGACAGGCAGGGCGAGCATCAGCGCGCACACTGCTGTGGCCATCGTCTTAGAAGCTGATGAGAACTTGTACATCTATGTTGAACAGGTTTTTGTATCTTGTATTGACGCCGTCGATGGGACTCTCCTCGGTGCCCGTGCGGGTGTTGGTCTGGGTGTAGTAGGTGAGCCAGGTGCCCAGCACGCCCAGCGTGACATTGCGGTGTATGCGGTACTGACCGCCCAGGCCCACCTGGGTGTTGAGTCGGCTGAAGGTACCAGGCATCGCGTTGTCTATCATCGACGCTTCGGGCGCCGAACCGATGCTCGCCAGTGCCTGTATGCACGACTTGCCGTCGTTGAGCATGAAGTACTTGCCCTGCAGCATCAGGTTGGCATACATCTTACTCTTCATGTTGTAGAGGTCCAGACGACCGTTGAGCCAGAAGAGGTCGATGGTCTTGCTGGCGCCGATGCCCAGGTTGAGCAGCAGATTGTGGGTGTCGTCCCAGTGGTCGAAGACCCATGCCGGCGAGTCCTCGCCCGTAGCCTGCCATCTGAACCGTTTCTCGTAGGAGTTGATGCGGCGGAAACCGGCATGCACCTCGCCTTCCCAGTCATGGGTGAAGTTGCGGGTGAGACGGGCGTTAGCCATGAGTTGGGGGAAGTACTTGTTGGCCAAGCCCACCGTAGCCGTTCCCGACCACAGGTCGTCAAACTGGTGTGTCCATTCGCCCACCAGCTGGATGCCCGTACCTCCGGGCTGCTGGTCGTCGCTCTTGGTGTCCTTGGCGGCACCCTCGCGGCCGGCGTAGTTGAAGCGCACGCCGACGGCGTCGGTATCGTCCAGCTTGCGTGTATACTCTATCGAAGCCACAGCCGTGATTACATCTTCTTCTCCATAGCGTCCTTGCAGGTATTCAAAGTTGAGTCCATTGCGGTAGCCGCGTGACACGAGTCCGTCGAGATGGCGCCGGAACGAAGCCTCCTCGCCGTAGCCCGGACGGTAGTATTTCTGGTAGACGTAAGCTGAGTCATACTCATGCTTGGCCTCGAAGATGAGACCCTTGGTGTAGAGCAGCAGACGGTTTTCGCTGTCATACTCTATCGCCTTGTTGATGACTGCCATAGCCGAGTCGTTCTGATGACGGTCCAGGAGCGCCATGGCCCAGTCGCTGCTGTTGGTACTGTTGGCGCGTATCAGCAGCGAGTCGCCCATATACTCTGCCACCTTGGGCAGCAGGATGTCCTGAGAGTTGGAGTACTTGCGGTCGGTGGTGTAGAGCGCAGCCTGCTTGACCACATAGAAGTTGTCATTGGGATAGCGCTCGCGGCCCAAAGCCACCCAGCGGCGGTGTTCCTTCCAGCGCTTGAGCTGGGCAGAGGTGTTGACAGCATATTGCAGACCGTCTTCAGAGAGGGGGCATATCTCGAGCAGGCGCAGGCTCTGCGTATAGGCTTTGCCATAGGCACCCAGCCGGATGAGGCGCTTGATGTGGGGCACGGCAGCTTCTTCGTAAGCATTGACATACTGGGCGCGGGTCAGGGCGTCGTCTTCCTCCTCACACTTCTTGGCAATCAGCTCGAGAGCCGCCTCGGTGCGTCCGCTGCGGTTGAGGATGTCGGCGTGCTTGAGTATGGTGTTGGGCGCATCGGGGAACTGCGCCTGATAGTCGGCGAGCGCACGCTCGGCGGCAGTATAGCGGCGCAGCTCTACGTTGCAGGTCACCATGCGGTTGAAGGCAGCCTCGCGCACCTCCTTGTCGGTAGAGTGCTCGGCGGCAAACTCGAGCAGGGGCAGTGCCTCGCCATAGCCGCCACTGTTCATCATCTCCATGGCACGGGTGAGGCGCTCGCGCGCCAGCTCGTCAGCCACATCCTTGTTGGCGGGGTTGCGCTGGTAGAGGCGGCTCAGCAGATTTGATGCAGCCTGGGCGTTGCCCATGCGACGGTTTACGATGTATGCCTTGTAGAGCAGGTCTTCGGTGTCGCCCTTGCGCTTGCGCTCGGCGGCGATATAGGTGAGGGCGTCGTCGTAGTAGCCGCGGGTGATGGCGGTGTTGAGCAGATAGTCGAGCGACTCCTGGCTCTTGGTGCGCTCATAGACCTTGCCATAGAGGATATAGGGGTCGCCCTTGGCGGCAGCGCGGGCGGCGTCGGCCTGGAGCTGTCCGTAGAAACTGCTGAGCTGTCCGCTGTGGTTGTGCTTCATGCAGCGTTCCACAAACGCCATCGCCTCGCCATAGCGGTTGTCTTCGGCCAGTATGCCAGCCTTCTTGATGATGAGGCGGTAGCTGCCGGGCAGATTGCTCACGCCGCGGTCGGCCACGTCGATGGCTTCGCTGCGGCGGCCCTGCTGCAGGAGCAGGTTGCAGAGCGTCAGATAGTGCTCTTCCTTCTTGGGGTCATTGTTGACCAGCTGGCGTAGCGACTCTATGGCGCCGTTCTTGTCACCCGCCTTGCGGTCGGCGTTGGCGCGCTGTTCGAGGCGATAGTTCAGGTCTTTCTTCAGCTGGGCGTCGTTGGGGTAGATATGGCAGAGGCGCTCCAGCAGACGGTCGGCCTCCACATCGTTCTTCTGCTTGCGGTAGAGATTGATTTTGCGGCGCCAGAGTCCTTTCCAGTAGGGATGTATCTCGAGCAGCTCGTTGACGTAGCAGATGGCGCTCGAGTAGTTGCGTGTCTCTTCCTCGACATTGATGATGAGCTGCTTGGCCTCGACGTTGGCGTTGTTGTCGCGCAGGGCGCGCACCAGATAGAATCGGGCGTCGTCGTAGGACTTCTTGTGGTAGTAGTAGCGGCCGGCAAGCTCGTTGAGCGTCGACACGTCGGGGTAGCGCTTCAGACCTTCGTCGAGCAGACGCTTGCCGCCCTCCCAGTTGCCGCGCTTGAAGGCGGCGCGCACCGTGGCGTCGTAGTAGTCGGGCAGATGGATGTCCTTGGACTTCAGTATCGACTGTGCCTGCACCTGTGCAGGGGTGAACGTGAGTGCCGAGGCTGCCATCATCAGGGTCAGCGCCATGCCGCATATCTGTGGTTTATGTATTTTCATCATCATGACTTTGGTTTTGGTTCTTTATTCGGTGGTTTGGGTGGCTATATTGATGTCGGGGCCGGGACTGTTGTCGGCCTGGCCCTGAGCGTTGCCGCTGTTGGGGTTGTTGAAGCCCTTGCGCTGCATCTCGCCCCATACGATACGCTTACCCATGATAAACTTGAGGTAGCCGCGCAGCGAGAAGAGCATGATGAAGGGGTGGTAGAAGAAGGGCTCGAGCAGGGCAGCGAGCACCAGGCGCAGATAGCTCCAGCCGCGCATGCGGGTCTGCAGATAGTCGTAATAGATAACGACAAACGAGAGCTGGAAGCAGAAGATATACATCATCAGGAAGATAATCCAGGCTGTGTCCCAGTTGACGCCGCCCGTGAAGGCGAGGTAGAGGAACGTGCAGAAACCTACCAGCTCGATGACGGGAGCGATAAATTCGAAGATGAAGAGGTAGGGCATCGTGATGAGACCCAGCTGACGGTACTTCTTCTTGAACATCATGCGGTAATACTTGGCAAATGTCTGTATCAGGCCGTGTCCCCATCTCACACGCTGGCGGTACAGCATGCGCAGGTTGGACGGACCTTCTGTCCAGCAGCAGGTCTGCGGTATCTGTATCACGCGGTAGGGCTTGTCGAAGTCGCAGCAGTAGCCTATCATGCGGGTAAGCATGTCCATATCTTCTGCCAGCGAGTCGGCAGAGTAGCCGCCGGCGTTGATGGCTATCTCGGTGTCAAACATACCGTAACCTCCCGATACGTTGGGCATGGCGTTGATGTTGCTCCAGCCCATCTTGCCTATCATGAACGAGCGCAGATACTCCAGTGTCTGGAAGAGAGGGATGGGCGACCAGGGTATGCGGTACTTGATGAGCTCGCCGTTGACCACCTTGCAGGCATTGGAGATGTTCATCACGCCCGATACGGCTATCACGTGCCTTTCTTCCACCATAGGGCGCACGCACATACGGATGGCGTTCTTGGAGAGGATGCAGTCTACATCGGTATTGATGAAGTAGGGATAGTTGGCTACGTTCAGACCGGCGTTCACGGGGTCTGCCTTGGTACCACCGTTCTCCTTGTCCACCACGCGCAGTTTCTCATACTCCTTGCGGTTTGAGATAAACATACGCTTGAAGGGTTTGGCGATGATGCGCTGCTTGTAGAGATAGGGCACTTCGACGAGGTCAAACTCCTCAATCATCTTCTCCAGCGTGCGGTCCTTGCTACCGTCGTTGACGATGATGACCTCAAACTTGGGCCAGTCTTGCGAGAGCAGCGACTTCACGTTGTCCACGATGGTGTTTTCCTCGTTGTAGGCGGGAGCCACGATAGACACACCGGGGGTATAGGGCGAGTTGTCGAATATCTTCTTCACGTAGATGTCGCTCAGAGAGTGGCGTGAGCGGCGTGTCTCTCTGAACGACAGGGCCACCAGCATCACGTAGCTGAACATCAGCGCCATCGAGTAGAAGAAGACGAGATATCCGTAGGTGTATAATATAATCTCTTTCATCGTGCCAAATTCTTGATATAACTGTCAAACACTCTAACCTGCTTGAAGAGGAAACTGTCGTCCTTGTCGGTACACTCTCTTTCCAGGCGTTCAAACTCTTCCATGCCCTTCTCGCCATACAGGCTGAGCGACATGATGATGTTGAGCTTGGTCGACTGGACCTTGGACTCGCTCCATGCTTTCAGGAAGAAGGGGATGGCGCGGCCCGTATTGAATGACACCAGGGCGCGGAGGATAAACAGGCGCAGATGCTCATTCTGATGGGCGTAGGCAGCCATGAGCAGCGGCTCTGCTGATACCAGATGGGCCTTGATGATACACTCTATGGTAGCCTGGCGTACCACCTGACTCTTGTGGGCCAGGTATTTCTTCATGTTGTCGATATCCTCGGCTGTGCCCCAGTAGCCCACCTCTCTGATCAGACAGGCTTGCAGCTTCTCGTTCTCACACTCGGCGATGATAGGGGGCAGCGAGGGCATCTCCTTGTTGGCTATATGGCGTGCTCTCATCAGGAAGTGTATCTCCAGAGCGTCCCATTCGCGCCACTCGTAGTTGCGCAGCTCGCTCTCCATGAAGAATCTGAAGGGATTGTAGTCGCTCAGCCACAGATAGTACATACGTGTCTCCTTGCGGATGACCTGGTTGACAGAGTTGAGCAGGCGCACCAGCACCGACTCGGGCAAGTCAATCATCATGAACTGGGAGATCTGCAGCGCGCGACGCCTGTTGGTGCGCGAGCCGAACACGAGCATACGCTCCATAAACTCTTCAATGGCGAGGGCGTCGCAGAGGGTGCGCACGTTGCGGTAGTTGTACTCGTTGTAGTAGTCCGACTTGACCTGCACCAGCAGCATGCACAGCGCAAACATGTACTTGGGCTTCTTGCGGCGGGCTATGTCGCGGGTGGTGAGGCCTATGCGCTCGTCGATCTCGTTGCGGGTGAGCTTGTCCTTACTGAGTGTTATCTCGCAGAAGATGTCGTAGAAACGCTTGTAGTAGCGGTTGTAGATGCGGTTGCGTCGGCCCTCGAAATGCTTGTTGACACTGATAGAAATGGTAAAGAAGACCATCGATATACAGCAGATGAGAATCATGAAGATGCTGACACGCACCACGAAGGGATAGTTGAAGAAGCCGTTGTACCACATGGTGAGCACATAGCCCATGTAGTCGATGGGGGAGAAGTCGCGGGTGCGCATACGGTCCATGATGCTGTCTGCAAAGACTTGCGGGCAGCACAATAAGGTCATAGACAATGTAAGCACTATTCGCTTTATTGCTCTCATTTCAGTTGTTCTCAGTTTCCTTGTTGGTTGAGGCACTCTGTTGATACAATGCCAAGAATTTGAAATTCTGTTTATTCCGTTTATAAGCGCATCTATATTGATTTATGTTTGCGCCTATATTTAATTATGTGCAAAGTTATGCGATTATTTGTAAAATCTATCCTTTCTGTCCTTTTTTTTTCATTTTTGCAGCATTTTTAGGCAAAAACCGCGGCCATCGTCGCGTTTTCTGCCATTCCAAGCAGTTAGTTTTTAGACCATTTGCACATCGCCCGTTTGCGCAAAAGTTGCGCAACCCTTGTCCCGACGACCTGCGACATTGGCGCAAATTTGTCGCAGACATCCTCCGTCCTCTCCGCCGCATCCTCCGTCTTCTTTGCCGATAGTCTTCGACTTCTTCGCCGCATCCTACGTCTTCTTTGCCGATAGTCTTCCACTTCTTCACCGCTTCATCCGTCATGACCGTCATATCCTCCATCTTGCCGCTTCCCCCATTCAGCTTCTCCGCCGCTCCGGCTGTCTTGCTCGCCATTCTGACCCTCCTGTTCGCCACCGCGCCAATCTTGCCCGCTACCAACTATATGTTGACTTCAGGGCATGAAATAATGATTGCAAAGCATGATTTCATTATTTCGTGCCCCGAAACGACTGTTTCGCGCCTTGCAATTATCCTCAAGAGGGCTGCGGGCGCAATGGCGCTGGTGTCGGCGCAAGGCGTCGCGTACGCGGGCGATAGAGTAATTACTATAAATAGAATATAGTTAAACATATTTAATTTCGCCGTCATCCCTCCGCATCTCCTTTTCCCTCTGCAGCATGGCAGAAATGGCTCTGGCTGCCAGCCTTTGACTCCCGCCGGAGTCCCGGGCGTGATGGTTGGTGGTGAAAGTATAAGTATATGTAATACAATGTGATGCGCGCTGCGCAGAATGTGCGCTCTGCCAATCGTCAAGTAGCTGTGTCCGTCTTGCCGACCATCACGCTTGGCATCACAGTCATCTCTGCGCCCGTCGCGCGCGTGTTTATGAATGCCCCCAGAGCCATCTCTGCTCCTTTTGTCCATCCCTTCCGTCGTTACCTCTCCATTGCAGGACGATTAAAAAAACATTGAATGCACGCTGAAAGTCATCACGACCTTGGTGGAATTGTGTGCTGTGTACGCACACAACGACTTCACAGACACAATTTTGCGTTAAAAGCGAAAAAAAGTTCAAGAAAATTTGCACGAAACATTGATTTTTTGTTAAATTTGCGGCCATAAAACCAACGTATGCTAAACTCGGACGCGTCCGGGGCCAGCCCAACGCAATAAAACCTCATTATAAAAAATTGAAGAATTAGTACTAAACGTCTATTCTTATATGTCTAACTTAAAATAATAATGTTCAACGCTATGAATGAAAAGCAATTGTTAAGATTGTGCTTTTCTGCAGCCTTGTGCATGGGTACTTTGAGTGTCAGTGCCGCTTCTACGGAAGCCACAGGCAGCTCCTACTCTGTACAGCAGGCTAATGTAAAGCAGGTTAGCGGACAGGTACTCGACGAGAACGGCGAGCCCATCATCGGAGCAACCGTTACACTGAAGGGAACCAAGACCGCAGTGCCAACCGACGTAGATGGTAACTTCTCATTGAAGGCTCCAGCAGGTAGTAAACTTGTCATTACCTATCTGGGTTACTCCACCGTAGAAGTCAATGCCGGCGAAGGCATCAAAGTAACCATGAAGCCCGATACCGAGGTGCTGAATGAAGTTGTGGTAACAGCTCTGGGTATCAAGAAAGAAGCCAAATCACTTTCGTACAACGTACAGCAGCTTGGCGGAGATGCTGTAACAAAAGTACAGGATGCCAACTTTGTCAACTCTCTCAATGGTAAGGTTGCCGGTGTGCAGTTCTCGCAGAGTTCTGCCGGTGCCGGTTCTGCCACCCGTGTCGTTATGCGTGGTATCAAGTCTATCAATGGTAACAACGGTGCCCTCTACGTAATCGACGGTGTGCCAATGCCCAACCTCCAGAGCTCACAGGAAAACACCATGTACGGCGGTGCCGGTTCTACTGGTGACTCTGCAGCCGACATCAACCCCAACGACATCGAGAGCATCTCTGTGCTGAGTGGTCCTTCTGCCGCAGCTCTCTATGGTTCGGATGCTTCCAATGGTGTAATCCTTATTACCACCAAGAAGGGTCAGAAGGGTCGTCTGGATGTGACCTATAGCGGTAGCTTCCAGTTCTCTCGTCCTTTTGTTACCCACAAGTTCCAGAACACCTACGGTACTTCTGCCGTCGGTTCGTTCGACAGCTGGGGCAGCAAGCTCGCCACTCCGTCAAGCTATGACCCCAACGATTTCTTCCAGACAGGTACCAATATCTCTAACAACGTATCTATCTCTACTGGTAGCGACAAGAACCAGACCTATCTCTCAATGGGTGCCACCAACTCTACAGGTCTTATCCACAACAACGACTTCGACCGCTACAACCTCAACTTCCGCAACACCGCCAAGTTCTGCGATGACAAGTTGACTCTGGACTTCAACTATACACTGTCCAACATCCGCGAGCAGAATATGATTACTCAGGGTCAGTACCACAACCCTCTCTATACTCTGTATCTCTTCCCCGCTGGTGGTGACTGGCAGGGCATGCAGTACTACAGCCGCCACGACCTGTCTCGCAACCTCGAGACCCAGTACTGGCCTTGGCTCGACCAGGGAGACCTGATGGAGAACCCTTACTGGATTGCCGAAAAGGAAAAGTTTGTGAACCACAAGGTGCGCAACATGATTACCGCATCGCTCAAGTGGGATGTCACCAGCTGGCTCTCTCTCACCGGCCGTGTGAAATATGATGTAAGCAACAACCGTTATGAGCAGAAGTTCAACGCCGGTACCAAACTGCAGTTCGCTTCTGACGCCGGTTACTACGCTCTGCGCAACCAGACCGCCAGCCAGCTCTACGCTGAGGCTTTTGCCACCATCAATAAATATTGGAACGACAACGAGTGGAGCCTTACCGGTGTGGTAGGTACCAACTATGACCGTCGCGACACCAAGGAAGAGAGCGCTTCTGGTAACCTCGCTACTGTTCCCAATAAGTTTACTCTCAACAATATCGACCCCTCTGACCCTAAGTTCAGAATGAACCAGACCTACAATGAGCGTCGTATCAAGCAGGCCGTTTACGGCAGCGCTCAGCTGGGTTACAAGAGCATGGCCTATCTCGACGTTACCGCCCGCAACGACTGGTCGTCAGCCCTCGCTCCTTTCAACAAGTCATACTTCTACTGGTCTGCCGGTATCTCTGGCATCTGGACCGATATCTTCCCCGTTATCAAGAGCAACAAGTGGCTCAACTATCTGAAGACTCGTCTCTCTTATTCAGAGGTTGGTAATGACCCATCTGACCCCTACCTGACCACCACTACTTATAGTATTGCTGCCAGCGGTCCTAACCTGACCACCTCTAAGAAGAACCCCAACCTCAAGGCCGAGCTTACCAAGTCTTGGGAGGCTGGTTTCGACTTCGTGCTGTTCCAGAACAAGCTCAAGGTCAATGCCACTCTCTACAAGTCTCGTACCTACAACCAGTTCTTCAACATCCAGCTTGACCCATCATCTGGTTACACCAACATGTGGGTAAACGGTGGTACTGTAGACAACAAGGGTATCGAGCTCTCTGCCCGTTTCAACCAGCCTCTTGGCCCTGTAAACTGGGAAACCTACCTTACTTGGACACTCAACCGCAATGAGGTCAAGGAGGTAAGCGCTGAATACACCGACCCCGCTACTGGCGAGAAATATTCTATGAAGGATGCCATGAACCTGGGTGGTTTCAACGGTACTCGCAATACCATCGTCAAGGGTGGTAACCTGACCGACATCTATGTACGTACACTGGCTACCGGTGAGCACGGCGAAATCGTCGTAGACCCACAGGACAAGTCTATCAAGATTGACGCCAACAAGTATGTCAACGCCGGCCACGCCACTCCTAACTACAACCTCTCTTGGGGCAACAGCTTCAGCTGGAAGGGACTTAGCCTCGGCTTCCTGTTCAACTACCGTCAGGGTGGTGTAGTAGTGTCTCTGACCGAGTCACTGATGGATGCCTACGGTTCATCCAAGACCAGCGCCGACGCTCGTGATGCTGGCGGTCTCGTTATCAACGGTATCGGCGGTTACAACCCACAGACCTACTATCAGACTGTGGCAAGTACCACTACCACCATCGCTTCACAGTATATCTACAGTGCTACCAACCTGCGCCTGCAGGAACTGAGCCTCGGCTACGACGTGCCTATCACCAAGTATGTGAAGTTTGTCAAGGGTCTGAACCTCTCGTTTGTAGCCCACAACCTGTGGATGATTTACTGCAAGGCTCCCTTCGATCCTGAATTGACTGCCTACAGCGGCACTTACAACCAGGGTATTGACTTCTTCATGCAGCCAAGCTCTCGCAACTTGGGCTTCTCAGTAAAGGTTAAATTCTAAACTTAAAGGAGACAATCAATTATGAAATCATTATTAAAATATACATTGCTTGGTGTGCTGGCTCTCGGTGCTACGGGCTGTACAGACAATTTCACCGAGATCAACACCAATCCTTACGAGGCCACCGATGACGACCTGGACAAGGACAACCTCAAGGTAGGTTCCTTCTTCCAGCAGATGGTGCTCCGTATGGTTCCTTTTACCGCTTCCGGCCAACAGGACGACTCTTACGCGTCTACCGGTTCTTACCAGCACTTCCAGGGCCTTTGCTCTGACTGGTATTCGGGCTATGTAGGTCCTACCGGTACATGGGCTAACGGTAACCACAACGGCAACTACTTCTTCACCGGCACTTGGGGTAACTCCATGTATAGCCAGAACTATACTCAGGTGATGACTCCTTGGGCTACCATCGTGAAGAACGCCCAAGAGAGCAACACTCCCGAGGTGGCTGCACTCGCTACAGTGGTCAAGGTCTATGGTATGCACCGCGTGACCGACCAGTATGGTCCTATTCCCTACGTAAACTACAAGTCGGGAAGTACTGAGAACAAGTTCAACAGCCAGGAAGAGGTGTACAACCAGTTCTTCAAGGAGCTTGATGACGCCATCGACGTGTTGGCTCCCTATGCCGCTTCTGGCCAGAAGATACTTGCCAAGTTTGACTACATCTATCAGGGCGATGCTACCCGTTGGGCCAAGTTTGCCAACACCCTGCGTCTGCGCCTTGCCATGCGTGTGGTTTATGCCAACCCCACTCTGGCCAAGGAAGAGGCTGAGAAGAGTGTCAACTCTACCGTAGGTTTCCTCGAGGAAGCCAACGACCGCGCCATCGTTTCGGGTATCACCATCATGAACCCTCTCTACGAGCAGGCTTACAGCTGGAACGAGGAGCGCATGGGTGCTTCTATGGATGCCTATATGAACGGTTACAACGACCCTCGTCTGGCTGCTTACTTCAAGCCAGCTGCTGACGATGGCAAGTACCATGGCGTACGTCTGGGTATCAACATGTCGCAGGGCAACTCAGCCTACACCGGCGGCAAGATATCCAACTTCAACGTTACTTCAAGCTCTACCATTCCTTATATGAGCTGCTCTGAGAGCTTCTTCCTCCGTGCCGAGGGTGCACTGCGTGGATGGAATATGGGTGGTACAGCCCAGCAGTTCTACGAGGCTGGTATCAAGGCTTCTATGAGTGAGTGGGGCATCACTGCCGATCCCACCAACTACATCAACAGCACTGACGAACCTATCGCTTTCGTCGATAATACCGGCAATGGTGGCGATGCTGCCAAGCCCAGTACTATCTGTGTGAAGTGGGACGACGCTGCCAGCTTCGAGACCAATCTGGAGCGCATCATCACCCAGAAGTGGATTGCCAACTTCAGAATCTCTCCCGAGGGTTGGGCCGAGTTCCGTCGTACCGGTTATCCCAAACTCTTCCCCACAACCCGCAACAGCAACGCTGGTACCATCGATACCAACCTGCAGATACGCCGTATGCCTTATCCTTCTACACTCTACGATAACAATCGTGAGGCTGTTGAGGCTGGTGTAGTCCTCCTTGGTGGTGGCGACAATGGCGGTACCAAGCTCTGGTGGGACAAGAACCCCAATCACTAATTTGTTCAATCAACTTAAAGAGTAGAAAACTATTATGAAATTAAGAATATTTTTCAGTGCTTGCGCTATGGCTCTTATGGGAATCTCTCTCACCAGTTGTGATACCGACATCGAGAAGATTGACGTCCAGGACCCATACAAATATGACGCACAGTATTATAAGAATCTCCGTGACTTCCACAACTCCGACCACGAGATTTCATATTGCTACTATGACTCATGGTCTTATTCTCAGTCGCCTAACTCTTACGGCCAGCGCTTCATCGGTCTGCCCGACAGTCTGGATATCGTGAACCTTTGGGGCGACGTGGTTACCAAGGAGAAGTATCCTATTGCCTACGCAGATATGAAGTTCTGCCAGGAGGTAAAGGGCATGAAGTTTGTCATGCACGGCGATGCCTCTAACTACAACCATCAGTTCTGGTATCGTGACGAGAACCTCAACATCGATGAGAGTCGTGTCATCAATCTTAAGGATATCGATGCCAGCGGTATGAGCCGTGAGGAGTGCATCCGTGCCTATGCACGCTGGGCTGTCGATACCGTGGTTAAGTGCGAACTTGACGGTGTAGACTTCGACTATGAAGGCTGGAACAATCAGGATATGATCTGGGTTGCTGATGAGTGCCACAAGTACTTCGGTCCCGAAGGCAAGTGGCCTGAGAAGCTCTTCATCATCGACTTCTTCGGTGGTTCACCCAATGGCTGCGACGACGTTACCGATTACTTCGTTCGCCAGGCTTACTCATGGCAGATAGGTTTCCAGACCGGCAACTCTGGCCGTCCTTATGAGAAGCTCGTGCTCTGTGAGAGTACAGGTGCCGAGGCTGCCAATGGCGGTAAGGATGGTGCAATGGTACGCGAGTATGCTGCCTTTGAACCTGCCTCAGGCCGTAAGGGTGGTTTTGGAGCCTACTATATCGACTACAACTACCAGTCTACCTCTGGTATTCCTTACAAAGAGTTCCGTGAGGCTATCCAGATTCAGAACCCTGCTATTAAAAAGTAATTTTATAAACAAGTAGAAACGTTATGAAACTCAAAATAAATATCATTTCAGCAGCTTTGCTGATGATTGCAGGCAGCGTGTTTACCGCCTGTAACTCAGAGGGCGATGATTTCGAATGGGATAAGTCTGCCCTGTTCCTCTCTGGAACGGAGAACAACCCCATCGTGAAGTTTGTGGTTGAGGATACCCCCGCCAGCTATGCGGTGACCGTACAGTCTACCAAGAAGGTGGACAGCGATGTCAAGGTAGAGCTCGCCATCGACGCCTCTAAAGTGGATGAATACAATGCTGCCAACGGTAGTAACTATGTAGCTGCTCCCGAGGGTTCGGTAGAACTCGAGCAGAGCACAGTGACCATCTCTGCTGGTGCAGCCATATCTTCGGCAGCCAACGTGAAGGTGCTGAGCACAGAAGATCTTGTCGAGGGACGCAACTATGTCATCCCTGTGACAATGAAGACCGTGAGCAATGGTGATGTGATACCTACATGCAAGACTATCTTCCTGCGTATAGCCCGCGTCATCAACTTCTACGCCATTGAGGCTGACTATGGTGCTTCTTCCAACTTCATCTTCGACCAGCCTGTTCATCTGAGCACATTTACCTATGAGGTTAAGATTTATCCTCAGGGTCTTAACCGCAGAAACTATCCTCAGCGCTTCCTCGCCCTTGAGCAGAAAGACGAGTCCAAGTCACTCCTGCTGCGCTTCAACGAGGCCAACTCTGACAACAAGCTGCAGACCATCCTCGCCGGCAATAAACTTATGTCCAATACTCAGTTTGAGAACGGCAACTGGTACCTCCTCACATGGGTATACGATGGCACCAACATCTTCTTCTATGTCAACGGAACTCTCGACACCTCTGGCGCAGCCGCTATCGATGGCATCGACTTCCAGCGTTATGAGATGGGTATGTCTTACCAGGGCTACAACAGCCAGCAGTTCTTCGCTCACCGCTTCTGCGAGCTGCGTATATGGAACCGCGCCCTGTCTACTACCGAAATCAACGCCAACATGTGCGGCGCCGACCCACAGAGCGAAGGTCTGGTAGCTTACTGGAAGTTCAACGAGGGCGAGGGTCACATCTTCAAGGATGCCTCTAACCACGGTATGGATATGGACTGGAGCAAGACCCAGCGTGCCGTCAGTGGCGACAACCTCACTGCTACTCCCGGTGCTGCCGACAAGATTAAGTGGGTTAAGGACGATATCAACAAGTGTGCACAGTAATTATAGGAGACTATGACTATGAAGATAAATATCAAATATGCCGCGCTCAGCCTTATGGCTGTAGCCGGCATTGCCACCGTGACTTCTTGTTCTGATGACGAGAGCTACGATGTATATGGCAGCAACAATAATTTTATTTACATTGCTCCCCAGGATTATTCCAAGGGCTTCAACTGTGAGGTGATGACCACTCCCGCAGGTGTATATGGCCAGGTGGGCGCTACAATGAAGGTACAGGTACAGCTCCCTACAAAGGATACTGTTAAGGTTTCTGCAGAGGTTAAGGCCACTCAAGACCTGGTAGATGCCTACAACAGCGAGCACGGCACCGACTACGTACTGCCCTCACAGGACATTCTGAGCGGCATGAAGGTGCTGTCATCCTCAGGAGTCGGCGCCAACAAGAAGACATCTGCCGTTGGCGATGAAATCAAGGTCCAGCTCGACGCCTCCAAGATAGACCTGTTCCGTGTAGACGACGCAGAGAACGCTCCCACCTATGTGATTCCCGTTTCTCTGAAGTTTGATGGCGCCGAGGGTCCCGGTACCGACCGTCCTTTCGTCATCAGCCAGCAGCAGGGTATTGCCTACATCGTAGTCAAGACCAGCAAGGCCGATAACTTCAGCTCTATCTCGGGCAACAATGTTGTCAAGAATACCATTGCCAAGACTCCAGCCGGAGTGTATGGCGGTATCTCTGCCGAGGTTAAGTTCAAGAACCTCATTGGCATCACTGGCGACATGCAGGGTACACTGGTAGCTGACAACAGTCTCGTAGCTACTTACAATGCCAAGTACAGCGCCAACTGTCAGGCTCTGCCTTCCAATATCCTGAGCGCACTCACCGTTACTCCAGCCACTGTGAGCGAGGGTGAGACCGAGACAGCTACCGGTATCAAGGTATCTGTGCCCGAGGAACTCACCAAGAACCTCGAAGGCTCTTACGTGCTGCCTTTGCGTCTGAAGACCACTTTCGCCAATGGTGTGAGCGTAGATGAAGACGACGTAGTCTATATCGTTGTCGAAGTTAAGACTCAGCTTGTCAACGACAGTCCTTCAAGCATCATAGGTACTATGGCCGATGCTTCTACCTTCACCGCTGTCGAGGCAGAGAATATGAATGTAGCCAAGTATGGCGATATGTTCGCTGGCGGCTGGAGCGCACGCTGGCCCTTTACCACTAAGGGTTCCAAGGCTTCGTTTGTAGTTGATATCAAGGATACCAAGGCCATCACCGGTTTCGGTTGCGACGCCTACGCTGTCAACAGCTACACCGTATCTGTAAGTACCGACAAGGCCAACTGGACCGAACTGGGCAACTCTGCCGAGCATAAGGCCATGCGCGACGATGACTATAACAACATCTACGTGCTCTATGGTGGTGTAAGATGCCGCTATGTGAAGTTTGAGTTCAACCTCAACGAGGGCGACTGGTCATGGGATTATGGTTGGGCCGGTATGTCTGGTCTCTTCCTCTACTTCCAGTAAATCCGACCATGGTATAAGGTGGATTGCTGAACCTGCATCCATCTTGTTACCCTATATATATAATAAGGTGCAGGCCCGCAAGGGTTCTGCACCTTATTATATTATATATACTACTCGACCAGCAGCCCTCTATGGGCGCTTGAGTATCACTTTGCCTTTGTAGACTGTGTCGGCGGCGCTGTCGAGGTCGTCCAGCAGCTGCGCCTTGGCGGCGGGATAGGTGCCGCGGTGCAGGATGAGGGTGTTGGTCTGCTTGACGGTGCGCCCCTCTACGCTTACTGTCGATGTGAAGGAGCCTATCTCGTTGGTTATGCTTACCGGCTTGGGCGTAGCCTCTACCATACATCCTTCGGGCAGCGTCATCTCGATAATCTCCACGTTCTTGAAGCCTTGATCTATGTAGATTTCGTGCTTGCGGTCGCGCGCTATGTGGCTCGGGACAAAGTTGCTGTGCAGCGGGTTGATGGTGGCAAAGAGGCGGGCACGCGTGCTGGTGGCTATCTGTACCTGGTCGGCTTCGACCGAGGCTGAGATGAGGGGCAGGAGACCACGTCCGCCCTCGCCCTTGCGGTAGCCCATCCTCGCCACAGCCCGCTTTATGTTGCCAAAGGGCAGACAGTAAGCCCTTGCAGCCGCATTGATGCGGTCTTTCTCGCTCTTCTTGAGCCAGCCATAGAGCCTGGTGTAGCGATGACAACTATAGCTGTCGATGATGTTTATGCTGCCGGTGCCGTCGGGGCGGAAAACAGTCTTCACCTTGGTAGTGCGCAGATTGAGCGTATCGGCATAGTCGGGCAGGATGACCCTGTGTCCGCCCTTGTCGCTTATCTCTACCGCCTCGTGTCCCGCTATGTCGTCGTGGGTATAGCCCAGAGGTATCTCTGGGTTAGTACACTCCATCCATATCACCCCTTTGGAGGTGGGTACCTTGAGGATGACGTGGTTGAGCTGCTGGAAGTTGGGCAGGTCGATGAGCCTGTCATACTTGGTGCTGATGAGCGTATAGGTCGAAGCCACGCCCGCTTCTGCCAGCATGGCCTTCATCAGATTGGTCAGTGCCTTGCAGTCGCCGAAGCCTTTGCGCCACACAAACTCGGCAGCCAGCGGGCGGTAGCCGCCGATACCCAGCTGGATGCTTACATAGCGGGTGTGGCGGCGCAGCAGGTTGTAGAGCACCCTCACCTTGTCCCAGTCGGTGGTACAGGTGTCGGTGAGCTCGTGCACCTTGGCCCGGGCGTCGTCGGGCAGCACGTCCATGCCCTGGCAGAGGCTGTTTATCCACAGTCCAAACTCTTCCCACGACTTCATGCTGCCCTGTGTGCCGTAATAATCAAGTTTCTCTGGCACGAAGAGCACTTTGGGAATCTGCCGCAGCAGCGGTTTGCTAAACTCCTCATAGACTATCTCTCCCTGGTTGGCGAGCGTGAAAGTCCAGCGTTTCTTCCCCTTGGGCGTGGTGCTCTCCACGGGCTTCATGTCGGTGTCCATAGCCACATAGCGCAGATTCATCGACGCCGGGAAGTCTATCATGTAGGTAGCCTCCTTGACCTCGGTGTCATAGGCTGGTATGGGCAAGAAGGGCGGATAGCTTATGGTGTTGTCTGTGCGGTGGTAGGTCACATCGGTGGTCACCATGATGGGGTAGAGAGGCAGGTCTATGCTCAGTTCCACGCTCTTCAGGTCGGTGACCATGTCTCCCGAGTATTCCGAATACTTCAGGTCGCCGGCTTTGTATTTCTTGTTGAACTTGCTGTTTACCCCTTCGACCACGCAGGCGAAGCGTTCAATCTTCTCCGATTTGTCGAGCGTGGTGTAGAAGTTGGCCAGCTGGCTCATGGTCTCCTTGTATATCACCACCTCGGTGTGCTCGGTCATGCGGTATTCGCTCTGCGAGATTACGTCGATGTGCACTGTCTGCTTGCGTATCTGCGCCGTGGGCTCTGCCCATGCCGCGGCAGCCCATGCCGTGACTGCGGCGATAAGCGTGATGATTCTCATGGCTTTTTCTTTAGTACTATGAGGTCTTTGCTACGCTCCACGATGTTGGCGAAGAACGTCTTCACCTCGTCGTAGCGGTTGTTGGCAAAGAAGACCTTGTTGATTTTGAAAATGGTGTTACACTTGACGACATTGTTGTCTACACCGCAGACGATGCGTGCCGTCATCTCGCGCCCTTGGGTAGCGATGTTGTTCACGCTCTTGGGCAGTTCTTCTACCTCCCAACCCTCGGGGATGGTGATGGTGTAGAGGGTGCGTTCGGTATGGATGAAGGGAAACTCTATGGGCATCTGTCGGGTGGCGTCGGTGAACGGGTTGCTCTTGACCATGGGGTAGATGATGGGCGAGATGTAGATGTGGTCGTCTGTGGCTTCACCCTTGCGGGTAAAGGTGTAGTCCTCGCTCGCCTCGTCGCCAAACTCCTTGGCGTCGGTGGTCTTGTAGTCGGCTATACTGATGTTGAAGTCCTCCTCCTTGTCGGTCACATATTCCTTCTCGTCCTTGGCTTGCGCATAGTGGGAGCGGAACATATAGGCGCCCGTACCTCGGTGTACGGCCTTGACCTTGCCCTTGAGTTCGCCGTTGGCGTCTATCGCTGCCGTCACTACATTGCTTTCGTTGGCTTTGCCTATGAGCTGCAGGTCTACCCACTTCTCGCCCTCGCCCTTGCTCAGGATGCGCGCCTTGTTGACATACAGAGAGGGAGTGAACGCGTTGAGGAAGCCTTTCTCCGACGAGGCGTCGGCATACATCATCTTGCCCTCGCCCATGGGTATTCCCACCACAAAGGTGTTGAGCTTGTCCATACTGGGGTAGGTCACGGGCAGCGTGCCGGTGTTGCGTAGGCGCATCACCACGGGCACCGCCTCGATGCCGGCGTCGCGCAGCATGTTGACCATTATCAGGTTGATGTCGGCGTTGGAGCCTGTGCCCGCCTTGGCGGTCTTCGTCATCGACTGTGGGCTCATCTCGAATGTCTCGTTCCACTTGAGGTGGCTGAAGAGCAGTCGCAGCACCGCCACAGCACGTTGCTCCGTATCGGCTATCTTGTCTATGCCCTTCTCCTTGATTTCGTCACAGTAAGGGCTTTTGCTTCCAAACTTGCTGCCAAACCAGTCGGCCTTGCGCAGCATCTCGTCTATGCGCTCCCAGGTCTCTCCGAAGTCCTTGTAGCCCACATAGGGGAAGTTGGTGGCTGTGAGCTCGGCGGTGATGCGGGCTATGTAGTCTCTCTTGCACCACACGTAGTCGTCGCCTTTGACGGCAGGCATGTTGTTGCCCACATAGACATAGTTCTTGCTGGTGGTCTGTATCACGTCTCTGCGCTCTACGAGCCCATCGCCCAGGATGGGTTGCAGCAGTCCAGGTCCGCGCAGTTCATACCTGAACAGCAGCCACTCGGGAATGATGGATGTATATCTTGCGTGTACCACGGGTATGGGTTGTTGGGCGTTCCAGTCGTCCATCTGGTAGTAGAGGTCGCTGCTCACGTTGTATTCGTACTCGATGACCGACCCTACCTTGGCCTGGGGGATGGTAAACTTGACGCGGTCGTGGTATTCGTCGATCTTCTCGGTGAATATCATGTCGCTCTTCATCTTGGTCTTGACCACCTTGCCGTTCTCGAGGTTTACGGCGACTGCCTTGATGCCGAAAATCTTCTCATGGCCCTTGGCGCCCTGGCTGTTGTAGAGCACATGGTCTACGTTGGCATAGTCCTTGCCTGCGTCCTTGAGTATCTTGATGCGGAAGCGGTTGGTGGTGACTTCGGTGATGTCGCCGCCGTCGAGGCGAAAGCCCACGTCGCGCAGGTTGAGCAGCACCACGGCTGCCGCCGATGAGTCTTTGTCGTAGGTGGTCATCTTCAGTTCTTCCATGGTGGGTTCGCCGAATTTGAACTTGGGCAGGCTCTGGCCCCAGGCAGCCACCGACATCAACAGGGCGGCTGTGAGCATGATGATTACAGGTTTTCTGGTCATAGTAGAATGGTTTGCGTTAGATAATTTTTACAAAGATAGTGCAAACCGTCGTACCGACCAAGCCCATGGCGATATTTCTTACGTTTTTGCTCGATTTTTGTTGACATTCTGTCGGTGAGGGCAGGGCTGTGGCAGTCCATCTGTGCATCCCGGAAGAAAAAAGGACTGATTTCCTTTTGTTCTTCACGCCGTTTGTGCTAACTTTGGATAAGTTAGACTTCACCTCGGAATAAAAAAGGAATGAATTCCTTTTGTTCTTCTCTCGGTTTGTGCTAACTTTGTAGCATAAAACCTAAAGATATGAAGATAAGTATAAAGAAAGCATTGGTCTGCTGCCTGTTGTTTGCCGGCGTTACGGCTATGGCACAGCAGCCCGCCATCATTCCCGTACCCGACCAGATGACGGTGGGCACTGGAGCGTGGACAATCAAGAAGAGTGCAACCATCGGTTGCGACAACGCACAGCTGCGGCCTGCCGCCGAGTATCTCAGCCAGATGCTCAGCCGCGCCACGGGCTATCGCTTTGCCGTCAAAAATGGCAAGGGCGACATCCGCCTTACCCTTGCCAACGAGGGCAATGCCGGTGCCTATCGCCTCTGCGTCACCGGCAAGGGAGCGACCATCGAGGGCGACACCTATCGTGGCGTCATCAACGCCATAGCCACCCTGCGCCAGCTGCTGCCCGACGATATCGAGTCTGAGCAGGTGGTGGCACGTACGTGGACGGTGCCCTGTATGACCATCACCGACGCGCCACGCTTCGAGTGGCGTGGCATGGAGCTCGACTGCTCCCGCCACTTCTTTACCGTCGACGAGGTCTACAAGCTGCTTGACGTGCTGGCGCTCTACAAGATAGACAAGATGCACTGGCACCTCACCGACGACCAGGGATGGCGCATCGAGATTAAGCGCTATCCACTCCTCACCGAGCGCGGTGCATGGCGCATCTACAACAACCAGGATACCGTGTGCATGAAGCGTGCCGCCGAGGAAGATGCACCCGACCTGCAGGTTCCTGTTGCCCGTACGCGCCGCGATGATAAGGGACGCACCCTCTATGGTGGCTTCTACACCCAGCAGCAGGTGCGCGACATCGTGGCTTATGCCCAGGTGCGTGGCATCGAGATTATCCCCGAGATAGATATGCCCGGCCACAGCCTGATGGCCATCGACAACTACGACGGGCTGTCGTGCTTCAAGCAGACGGGATGGGGCAAGCTATTCACCACGCCTATGTGCCCGGGCAAGGACACCATGCTCGAGTTCTGCAAGAACGTGTGGAGCGAGGTCTTCGACCTCTTCCCATCGCGCTACGTACACATCGGCGGTGACGAGGTCGACATGAAAAACTGGAAGACCTGCCCCGACTGCCAGAAGCGTATGAAGGACCATCACCTCAAGACCGAGCCACAGCTGCAGGCATGGTTCAACCACTATATGGAGGACTTCTTCACCGCCCACGGCAAGACCATGATAGGCTGGGACGAGATTATCGCCGGCGGACTCACCGCCAACTCGGCCGTGATGTGGTGGCGCTCATGGGCTGCCGACTCGCCCAAGCAGACCACCTCGCATGGCAATGCGCTGATATGCTCGCCCAACTCCGAGTTCTACATCGACTATCAGGAAGACCGCAACTCCATCCCTGCCATCTACCGCTTTGACCCCGTCAAGGGACTCGACGCCAAGGAGCAGCAGCTGGTGCTGGGTGTGCAGGCCAACCTCTGGACCGAGTGGGTGCCCACGATGAACCGCGTGTGGTATCAGGCGTTCCCACGTGTGATAGCCACCGCCGAGCTGGGATGGAGCAAGCCTCAGACCATGAATATCGACAACTTCACCAGCCGCCTCGTCGCCCATCTGCCCCGCCTGCAGAAGATGGGTGTCACCTATCGCATACCCGACCTCACTGGCTTCTACAATGTCAACGTCTTCACCGACAAGGGCGTGGTCGATGTCAAGTGTGCCGACCCCTCGGCCACCATACGCTACACCACCGACGGTAGCATACCCGGTGTCAACGCACAGCTCTACTCAGGACCGATGACCATCACCGAGACCACTCATTTCACCTTCCGCACCTTCGGCCCCGACAACCGCAAGGGTGATATGGTGAAGTGCAGCTATGTCAAGGAAGACTTGGCACCGGCTGTGACCGCCGACAGTCTGAAGGAAGGACTGCAGGTGGCATGGCACGACTACGACGGACGCGACTGTGCCGGCATAGACCAGGCTGCGCTCAACGGCACCTATGTTACCACCAGCATCCAGATACCCGTCGAGGCAAAGGGCAATATCGGACTTATCTTCAACGGATATATCGACATTCCCGCCGACGGCATCTATACCTTCGCCCTGCTTTCTGACGACGGCAGCTATCTGAAGATAGACGACACGATGGTGGCAGACAATGATGGCGAGCACAGTCCGCGCGAAATCATCGGTCAGCACGCCATGCGCCGCGGTCTCCACCCCATCTATGCCCGCTACTTCGACCACAACGGTGGTCAGTTGCGTCTGCGCGTCATGGACGACAAGGGCAACGATGTCCAGGTGCGCTTCTGCCACTAAGGCTTACCTTATTATATAGTACAGGCGCCACGTGGCGCCCGCTACTACCGACTCCATTGTCCGCAATGCCATCACCCCAGGCATTGCGGATATTTTTTTGATGCCTCGTGGTGGGGGTGGCATATGGCGTGGTGCTCCCCCGTATCGTGGGCAGCGCCCTACGTTCCCGTTTTGCCAGCCTCCCGATTTCCCCACGCTCCCTCCCTTTCGTGCGGAGGCGTCCTATAGCCATTGTAAACCATGTGTTTGGAAGCGCCGTGATTGTCATCGTCGGCTCGTATCATAAGATACGTGACCTCGTGCCTTATGATACGTGGGCTCGTAACAAATGACGCGCGGCCTCGTACCTATTGATACGAGCCACCAACTGTGGTTGGTGCGGCGATGTGCGTGGTTGGCATGGTGTCGTGTTTGGTTGGTGCGGCGGTGTATTTGGTTGGTGCGGTGATGTGTTTGGTTGGCGTAGTCGTGACCATCGCCGTTAATCGCCATCGGCCGATACTCACATCCGCACCGTCCGATACCCATGTCGATACCGTCCGATGCGGATGTCGATATCGGACGGTGAGCATCATCAACTATGGTCACCACGGTGGTGTGCGTGGTTGATACGGTGGTGTGTTTGGTTGGAGTGGTGTCGTGCGTGGTTGGTGTAGCGGTGTGCGTGGTTGGTGTAGCGGTGTGCGTGGTTGGTGTAGCGGTGTGCGTGGTTGATGCGGCGGTGTGCGTGGTCGGTGTGGTTTTGTGTTTGGTTGGTGCGGTGTCGTGCGTGGTCGGTGTGGTTTTGTGTTTGGTTAGTGCGGTTTTGTGTTTGGTTGGCGTGGTGGTGTGCGTGGTCGGTGCGGCGGTGTGTGTGGTTGGCATGGTGTCGTGTGTGAATGATGTGGCTTTGTAATTGGTAGTCAGCCGGAACGCACCCTGCAGCAACTCTGTAGGAGTTGCGATTTCATAGCCAGGGTTGCGGGCGAAGCACGCTACCCTGGGTAGCTGCCCCACTAATGTGGCAACGCTGTAAGTGTTGCGATTAGCCGTAGGCGTTACCCATAGCAGGATAATTGTCAAAAATGGGTTGGTGGAAATAATAAGATTGAGTATAACGCCTTCGGCTAATCGCAACTCCTACAGAGTTGCTATACCTTATTATATATATACCCAGGGTAGAGGCGCTGCGCACCTCAACCCTGGGCTGGGGAAACGCAACTCCATTACCTTTCCGCGCCGCACGCGCCGCGCCGGTGACCTTCGGTTCAGAGTTGCCGCTGCTTGCGGGCTGCTTGCGCTGCGCCGTCGTGGCGTCCATCATCCCTTACTATGTTCTGCATTGCTCGCGCTGTTGTTTGCTACTCCCTTACTGCTGCTTGCATCGCCCACGTCGCCACCCGCCTCTCGGCGCTTGTCGCGGTCAATCGCCATGCCCGCTCTGCGTTCTGCGCCGTCGCAATTAGACGCAAAAAGCCCGCCATCTTCGCTTGGGCTGCGATGATGGCGGGCTTGAAGGATATTGGGGTCAGTTTACTTCACGGGAACGAGCCAGAAGGTTACGCTGTAGTCGCCATACTTGAGGCGATACTCGGGCTGGGCTTCAGCCGCGCGTGACCATGAGTCTACACCACCCACTCCGGCTTGCTTCTTGTCGATGCACAGCTCGGTATACTTGGACTTGGGCAACTGGGCAGCGTGGCGCTGCTTCTTCTTGTCGCCCTCATCGAGGTCGGAGATGTTGTAGTGGAGTGCAGAGGCAGAGAAGGGTGCGTCGGCCACAATCTTCAGACCCTTGCCCTCGGTGGTAGTCTGGTTCCACCAGCGTATGCCGGTCTTTGTACCAGTCTCCTGCGGACGTATGTAGGGATAGAACTGCTCGTCGGCGGTCTGAGTATAGATGCCAAGACGCTGAGAAGAGCAGCGGTCGATATAGTTCTCGTTGGGGCCGAGGCCATAGAAGTGGCTCTGGTCCATCTGGTACGGCATGTCGAGCTTCATACCGAAGCGCATGAGGTTGCCCACCTCTGCACCGGGAGTGGCCTTGAAGTCCTGGGTAACGCGTATCTGTCCGTCGGCACCAATGAGGTAAGACAGAGTAAGTGTTCCCTTGACCTCGGGCATATCATAAACGACCTTAACCGAAGCTGAGTTCTTGCCCTTCTCGACCTCGGTAGACTTGAGGTTGATGACGGGGTTGCGCCAAGCCACGTAGCGACGCTGCAGGTTGGCACCCATATCGTTGTCGGTCACTGCACGCCAGAAGTTGGGCTTCAGCATACCGCCCTCGCCGAGCATAGACACGCCATCGACCTCGTAGCGGTTGATGTAGCTGGTGGCGGGGTCGAACTCTACCACGAAGTTGCTGCCCTGAACGCGCAGAGGAGCACCCTTCTTGTTGGCTACCTTGACCTTGCCCTTGGCTGTGCCGATGAGTCCGTCGGCGTTGAGCTCGGGCTTGGCGTCCTTCTCGGCGATGGCTATCTGGGCGTAAGCCATGGTCTGTCCCTTGGCGATGAGAGGTTCTGCAGTCTTGGTCTTGAAGTCGATGTTGAGCATCACCTCGGCATTGGCGTCGATACCGTCGAGCTTGTAGGGCAGAGTGTAAACCACCTTCTGCTGGGGAGCCACATCGAGGTTGGCTATCTCGCCCTGCTGTACGGCCTTGCCATCGGCGAGGAGAGTCCAGCACAGCTTGTAGTTGTCGATGTTGCGGAAGAAGTTCTCATTGTAAACCTCTATCTTGCCAGCCTTGGCGTCGATGGCCTTTGCCCATACGTTCTGATACTGGTAACCGACCTCGTAGGCATGAGGATTGAGTTTGCGGTCGGGGCTGATGAAGCCATTGTTGTTGAAGTTCTTGTCATCATTGCTGTCCCAGTCGTTGTAGTCGCCGGCATAGGCAAAGATCTCCACACCGTTGGCATCTTTCTTGCGGAGAGCCTGGTCTACGAAGTCCCAGATGAAACCACCCTGGTACTTGGGGTACTTGCGGATGATGTCCCAGTACTCCTTGAAGTTGCCCTGGCTGTTGCCCATAGCGTGGGCATACTCACACTGGAAGAAAGGCTTCTTGGCCTTCTCGTCGGTGCGCTTGCAGTACTCCTCGCTATCCTTCAGGCCGAGGTACATGGGGCAGTAGAAGTCGGAGTCGGAGTTCCAGCGGCCGCGCTCCCAATGTATGGGACGGCTGGGGTCGAACTCCTTGACCCATTTATAGGCATTCTCGAAGTTCACACTCTCTGCCGTCTCGTTGCCGAGTGACCAGATGATGACGCTGGGATGGTTGAAATACATGTGAACGTTATGCTCATTGCGCTCCATTATCTGTTTGGCGTACTCGGGCTTACGAGAGAAAGCGGTCTCTTCGTAGCCAAGACCGTGGCTCTCCTGATTGGCCTCGGCGAGGACATAGATGCCGTACTCGTCGCAGAGGTCGTAGAAGCGGGGGTCAGAAGGATAGTGACAGGTGCGGACAGCATTGATGTTGAGCTGCTTCATAATCTTGATGTCCTGCAACATGCGCTCCACGCTTACCACGTAGCCGCCATCGGGGTCAATCTCGTGACGGTTGGCGCCCTTGAGGAGAATGGGCTGGCCATTGACCAGCATCTGCGAGTTCTTGATTTCTATCTTGCGGAAGCCCACCTTCTGGGTGAGGACCTCTGTCACCTTGTCGCCGTTCTTGACTGTGGCCACGAGGGTGAAGAGATAAGGAGTCTCGGCAGTCCACTTCTTGACATTGCGCAGCGAGAAGCGGATGGTGCCGTAGGCGTGGCGCTTGAAGTCGGCAGTGCTCTTGGCCACGGTGATGCCGTTGGCGTTGAGCGCT
>ERZ1034998.255-NODE-255-length-36588-cov-126.760518_pt1 | contig 36588 bp, 59 predicted proteins | sample MGYA00520621_ERZ1034998 | MGnify/ENA primary metagenome ERZ1034998 (study PRJEB33766, sample SAMN09781748) | gut metagenome | biome: gut microbiome | host: Homo sapiens | place: Madagascar | study: EMG produced TPA metagenomics assembly of the PRJNA485056 data... | reverse complement strand
GGGCTGCGGCTGAGAGGGCTGCGGCTGAGAGGGCTGCGGCTGAGAGGGCTGCGGCCACAAAATGGGAGCTGTCCGCCCGGGAGCGTGCCATTGTGGAGTATCTGAACAGCCATGAAATTTGAATACGACATCAAATTTACCGACAACACCCCACAGCTGCATGAGGCTCTGGACTCATGGGCAGAGCGGGTGCTGACCATCTGGGGCATGAAGGTGCAGGACTACGCCCAGCTGCTTGTGCCCACAGGCACGGCAGACAGCACGGGCATTGAGGGCTACGTGGGCGGCGCGCTCAAGCAGAGCCTGACCTATGCCCTCGACCTTGCAAAAAAGACCGTGACCATCGGCAGCAACCTGTTTTACAGCGTCTACGTGGAGCTGGGCACAGGCGTACACGCCACAAACGGCAACGGACGAAAAACGCCGTGGGTCTGGAAGGACTTCAACGGCAAGTGGCACTTTACCCGGGGCATGAAAGCCGCCAATGACGGCAAAGGATTCCTCCGCCCGGCGGTGGAAGAACACATTGACGAGCTGCGAGAGATCGCGGTGGAAGAAGGAAACAGGGAGGTTTAAGCATGGGAATTTCTTTCAAAGACACTATTTTGCATATGTTCGTCAAAGACAAAGTTGAACAGAAACCTAGAGAAGAGCTTTCCAATGAAGAGCTGATAGAAGAGGCTCGATGGCTTTGGGGGCTTTATGAAGAGGTCCTAAAAGAATTGCGAAGAAGAGGCGCAGGAAACGCAGAAAAAGCAAAACTGCAAAAAATAAGCTCGGTGGATTTTTGGGGTCAAGTAGCAATTGCCAAAGAAGAGCTTGGCTTGCTTTACAAGTCTACTGGCATGGGCCCTGCGCATATCAAAATCGTTGTTGAACAGGCTGGCGATTATAACGTCAGTTCTTATGTTGAAATTTAATATTCAGCGGTTGGCGCACAGCGTCAGCCGCTTTTTTATGCCGCTTTAGCTTAGTCTGGCAGAGCACCGGACTTTTAATCCGGGGGCCGTGGGTTCAAGCCCCACAAGCGGCACCACACCGGCAGCACGTCCGGCAAATACACCTTATTGCCAAGCATGGCAGCCCGAGCATGGGCAGAAAGGACTATCACATGGCACTCAAAAGAGCTGACATCCGCACGATTCTGGAGAACCCCGAAACCTCCAACGATGACAAGGCCAAGGCCATTCTGGACGCCCTGCACAAGGAGACGGACGAACTCAAAGACCAGCTGGATGCAGAAAAAACAGCCCGCACACAGGCCGAGAAGGACCGGGACGCAGCCAACGGCGGCAAGCAGGCCGCAGAAAAAGCGCTGACCGACTACAAGGCCCAGCAGACCCAGAAGGACACCCGAGCCACGAAAGCCGCGGCATACAAGCAGTTGCTGAAGGACAAGGGCGTGCTGGAAAAGCACTTTGACCGCGTTGTAAAAATGACCGGCGCGGACATCGACGCTTTGGAGCTGGACGAGGACGGCAAGGTCAAGGACGCAAAGAAGTTCATGGACAGCCAGAAAGACGTATGGAGCGACTTTGTAGGCACCACGACCACCACCGGCGCAAGGGTGGACAACCCGCCCACCAACGCCGGCTCCAAAATGACCAAAGAACAGATTATCAACATCAAAGACGCAAGCGAACGGCAGGCAGCCATTGCGGCCAATCCTGAAGCGTTCGGGCTTGCAGCAAAGGAGTAACACATGGCAGCACCCGCAAATATGACTACTACCGCCCAGTTTTCGACTTCCATCCGCGAAGTTGATTTCGTGACCCAGTTCCAGAAGAATTGGGACGCTCTGCGTACCATTCTGGGCATCATGCGCCCCATCCGCAAGGCCCCCGGCACCAAGCTGGTCTCCTACAAGGCGACCGTTGACGGCGGCCTGCAGGGCGGCGCAACCGTTGGTGAGGGCGAAGACATCCCCCTGACCAAGACCAAGGTCGAGCCTGTGGCCTATGGTGACATCACTATGGAGAAATACGCAAAGGCTGTGACCATCGAAGCCGTCGCCAAGTACGGCGCAGCCGTGGCCGTGGAGCGCACCGACACCGCTTTCCGCAATGAGCTGCAGAAGAAGGTGCTCACCGACTTCTACACCTTCCTCAAGACCGGCAAGCTGGTGGGTACCCAGAAGACCTGGCAGCGTGCTCTGGCTATCGCAAAGGGCGCAGTCCTGAAGCGCTTTGCCAACGACAATCTGGATGTGACCGAGGTCGTGGGCTTCGCCAACATCATGGACTTCTACGACTACCTGGGCGACAAGGAGATCACCGTTCAGACCGAGTTTGGCATGACCTACGTGAAGAACTTCCTTGGCTATTCCACCCTGTTCCTGCTGCCTGACACCTACATTGCGCAGAAGCAGGTCATCGCCGTTCCCGTGGAGAACATCGACCTGTACTACGTTGACCCTGCCGACAGCGATTTTGCAAAGCTGGGCCTGTCCTATACCGTGGCGGGCGAGACGAACCTCATCGGCTACCACGCCGAGGGCAACTACAAGAACGCCACGGGCGAGACCTACGCCATCATGGGCATGAAGCTGTGGGCAGAGTATCTGGACGGCATCGCAGTCGTGACCGTCGGCACGTCCAACACCGAGCCCGCCGTGGCCGCCGCTGAATCCACCGGGAAATAAGAAGGGGTGACTTTGCATGACCGTCCCTGAGCTGTGCGTTTACACGCACAATTTTTTTGACCGGGCAGATGACCCCGTTGCCGGGGAGTTTGCTTTTGAGCCGGACACCGTGCCCGCCGGGGTAGTGCCGGGGCAGTATTTCCTTGTGTGCGGGTCCATCTTCAATGATGGCGTGCACAAGGCCGGGGACGGCGATCTGACCGCCGAGACCTTCACCGGGACGGTGCAGCCCATGCGCGTGCCGCCTGACTTCGTGGCACTGGCTGAAAAAATCGATGCATACGACAAGGCGCTCCCGGCCGGCGGCGTGTATGTGTCCCAGTCCTTTGCAGGCTGGTCCGGTACGATGGCTACAGGCACGGACGGCCTGCCCGCAGACGGCAAGACCCGCTATAAATCCGAGATCAATCAGTGGAGGAAGATGTGACATGGTTACTCCGTTCACTGCATCCACCGTGATGCAGAGCTTCACCCAAAAATTCTGCTTTCAGACACGCAGCTATGAGCCGGACGGCGTGGGCGGCTTTGTGTCCGGCTGGACGGACGGCCCCAAGTTTGAAGCCGTGGAGCGCCACGACACCACCGTGGAAGCACAGGTAGCAGAGCAGGCAGACACGGCATCTACTTATACGCTGCTTGTTGGCACCGGCGTGCCGCTGGCTTTCCCGGACTACATCAAGCGGGTAAGTGATGGGCAGACCTTCCAGATCACCAGCACAGCGGACGAAACCAAAGCCCCGCCGGAATCCGGCATGGGCCTGCGGGCCGTCAAGTGCAAAAAGGCGGTGTTGCCGTAATGGGACCATCTGAGAGCATCAACCGGGCGCTGAACACGTTTTTCAACAGCTTTGGCATCCCGGGCTATCTGGAGGATAGCATTCCTCCCACCGCTTCCCTGCCCTATCTGACCTACAAGCCCACCATCCCCGGCGGGTGGAACGAAACGGCATCCTTCCACGCCCGGCTGTGGTACCCCAGCAAGGGCGGCAGAGCCCCCATCCTGCAAACCGAAGATACGATCAGCGCGGCCCTCGAGGACAGCATAACGCTTTCCTGTGAGGGCGGCGCTATTCTTTTGCAAAAAGTCACCCCGTGGGCACAGCCCCTCGACAACCCGCCCGAAGGGTATCTGTGCGAATATCTCAATTTTGAAATTACGCAATTTTGCGAGTAAAGGAGCAATATGGGAAGAAAGTTTACCAAAATCAGCGCGGAAGCGTTCAAGTCCATGCAGATCAACGCTGGCGTCGTGCTGAACAAGTTTGACCCGTCCGGCACGACCGAGATTCAGGATGCGGACATCATCTGCGCTACCTCCGGCGGCGTGACGGCAGAGTGCAAGCCCAACATCACCGACCTTGGCGACGATGTGGACAACTGCCAGAAGAACACCGCAGAGCTGATGCAGATCGAGGACTACGACTGCACGCTGGCTTTTACGGCCCTGAACGCAACCACCGACGTCATCAAGCTGGCCCTCGGCGCGGCTGACGTGACGGAAAAGAAGGTCACTCCCCGCATGACGCTGGACCCCACCGAAAGCACCGGCGACTTTAAGGACATCTGGTGGGTCGGTGACACCATCGACGGCGGTTTTGTGGCCGTCAAGCTGATGAACGCTCTCTCCACCGGCGGTCTGTCCCTCAAGACCACCGACAAGGGCAAGGGCAATCTGTCCGTCACACTGACCGGCTGCCCCCGGATGGGTGACGAAACCGTGCCTATGGAGTGGTACTACAGCCCCAAGGCCGTAGCATAAGGAGGAGACCGCATGAAATTTTTGACAGAGCTGCCCGATGAAGATTTTCTGCGCCACTGCTGGCAGATTGCCGATGTGGCAGAGGAGGTCTTGGAAAAATCCAAGATCATGGAGCTGCGCAAGGTCCTGCCGGTCCTGACCGGCGAGGAAACGCAGGAAGAGCTGGAACAGAAGAAGAAGGAGCAGGCAAAAAAGAACATTCAGGCTATGGCAAAAAGCCTGCTGTTCGACAATGCCGCCGCCACCGCAAAGCTGCTGCCCCTGCTCTATGAGCCGGACGTGGACGAAAACGGTGCGGTTGAAAACATCGGCCCGTTCAAGAAGATGCGCGCGGTGAAAGAACTGCTGAACAACGATGATGTGATGGATTTTTTGCTCTGGTGTCTGCCGTTGGTGCTGGCGGGTACAGACGCCTGATTTCTTCCATCAGCCCGGACGCGCTGCGGCTGTTCGGCAGGCCGTATATTTTGCAGCACTGTCTGGACACATTGCGGCAGGAGCGCATCACGCTCAGCTATCAGGCGTACATGACGGACGCTCTGGCGTACCTTACAGGCGCAGAAGAGCGGTGGTACGACAGGGTGGCCGGGCTTGTGGAAAACCGCCAAAAGCCGCCGCAGCCGTCCGCTGATGAAGTAATAGCACGTATCAAAAATGGCCTGAACGGGGGTGATGAAACCTGAAACTTTTTGAATTGAGCGCAACCCTCGGGCTGGACGACAGCGCCTACCGGCAGGGCATCCAGAATGTGCAATCCGAGACAAAAAAGACGGTCTCCTCGCTGTCCGGAGAGTACAGCAAGGCCGCAAAGGCCGTAGTGGAACTGACCAGACGTTACAACGAATCGGTGGGCAAGACCGGCAAAGCATCCTCTGAGACCAAAAATCTCAAGACCATGCTGGCGCAGGCAGAAGCACAGCTCAGGGCCACGACCACTGCGCTGAAAGCCGCAAACAACGGCATGGAGGGCTTTGCCAGCTCCACGGACAAGGCATCCGGTAAGTCGCTGGCCAGTGCCATTGCACAGGGCACGATCATGGCCGGGATGTTTTCAAAGCTCAGCGCTGCCGCACTCGCTGCCGCAAAAGATTTTATTTCTTCCGGAATTGAGTACAACGCTCAGATTGAGAAGTACACCACCGGCCTGACAAACATGCTGGGCAGTGCGGAAGCCGCGCAGCAAGCTATGGAGAACATCCAGCAGGATGCAGCCCGAACCCCGTTCAACATGGATTCTCTGGTGTCTGCAAACCAGTACCTGATCTCTGCAGGCGAGAACGCTTCCTATGCCCGCAAGACCATCATGGCACTGGGTGATGCGGTCGCTGCGACCGGCGGCGGCTCGGATGAGCTGAACCGCATGGCGCAGAACCTGCAGCAGATCGCCAACACTGGCGAGGCTACAGCGGTCGACATCAAGCAGTTTGCGTATGCGGGCATCAATGTCTATGGCATTTTGGCCGACTACACGGGAAAGTCCACTGCCGAAGTGCAGAACATGACCATCAGTTATGATCTGCTGACGCAGGCTTTGCAGGCCGCATCCGAAGAGGGCGGGCGCTACTACGGCAGCATGGACACCCAGAGCCAGACCATGAATGGCCGCGTGTCTACACTGAAGGATAACGTGAAGCAGTTGGCCGGTCTTATGACAGGTGACTTGAGCAGCGGAATCGGCGTTGCGATTGGCAAGCTGAACGACATGGTCGTCGCAGCACAGGAAGCTTATAAGCTTGACGGATGGAGTGGCCTTATCGGGAAAATAACAGGTCTTACCACCGTCATTGACAAGGCCAAATCTTCTGCTGTTGGCCTGAAAGCTGTCTTTGACGCGCTGAAAAGCGGAGAAATAGGCATTTTCCACGGCGACTGGGATGCTGTCTACCAGAAAGCTTTTAACAGTGACTACCAAAACAGGAAGGCCGGGAAAAAAGACACAAACTACTGGAAAGAATACGGCGAGCGTCTGAAAAAGCAGTACGGAGTAAAAGAAACCAACAGCAGCTCCATTACAACCAGCCCGTCTAGTTCTTCAACTAAAAAAAGATCCGGTTCCAAGTCCACCACCGAAACGGTCATTTCGTCCATCTCCAGCACGGCTACAACCACCGCACAAAATGCGCTGGGCACTGTGACCACCAGCATCCAGACCCTTACCGAAAAGGTCAAGGACGGCGCGGGCAACATCAAAGACCGCATCACCGAGACCACTACCACCACCGGCAAGGAAATGGTGAACGGCGTTGTCACGACCTTTAAGCAGGTCGAGACCAAAGTCAACGGCACCGTCACAAAGGTCACAAAGACCTATGACGACATGTCAAAAACGCTGCTGGGCACTTTTACAAACGTCTCAGAAACCACCTTTAACGGAATCACCACAAAGGTGCAGCAGGCGGTGGAAAAGTACGCGGACGGCAGCGAGCATATCAAGAAAACCGTCACCGAGACCGGCCAGCGCATCGGTGAGAACGGCGCGGAGACCTACGAGAAGACCATCACCTACATCGACGGCATCCAAGACAAGGTGACAGAGACCTCCAACCTCATTGACAAGAGCGTGAAGGGCACCCAGAACCGCATTGACCAGCAGCTGAGCGAGGCTTCCGGTCAGCTGGACAAGGGCATTTTCGGGCTGGTAAAGAACACCTTCAAAGATGCCAAAAACGGCGACTGGGCAAGTCTTGGGCTGGATTTTGTCAATTTGATCTGGGGCGAAGTGTCGCAGGATCAGCGTGACGTGATTTCTAAGTGGCTTGCGGACGCGGCGACTGCGGTCAATGAGGGCTACTTCAGCGGCGGCATCGGCAAGGCATTTGATATCTTCCAGAAGCTTTTTGCTGACGGCGGGGTAAAATCCGATATCGACGGTGTGACCAATTCGGTCAAGGCTTTTGGTGAGATCGTCAACGGTCTTGCAAAGTCCGGCGGCGTGGGCGGCACTCTGGGCAGCATCGTACAGGGCTTTTCCGGCATGGCAGGCGGCATCACCTCTGCGCTGGGCGGCATCGTGTCCTTTGTGGCAGCGAACCCCGTCCTTGCCCTGATTCTGGGCGTGGGCGCAGTTGCGGGCGGCATTGGCATTGCTGCTTGGATGAACAAGAAGAACAACCAGCAACCCGTCAGCCACTACCAGAGCCCCTTTGACAAGACCGGCGTGTATGACAGTCTGGGCACCTTCTCCACCCGCGCTGCCATGCAGTACCGTGTCACCGGCCAGCAGTCCGTTGTGGACCGGCAGACCAGCATTCTGGAACGCATCGAGGGCCTGCTGGACGAGCATCTGCCCGACATCGGCAAAGGTCAGGTGGTCATGGATTCCGGCGAGCTGGTGGGCGCACTGTCGCCCCGCATGGCGACCAATGTCGATGCCCGCATCGGCGTGACCGTGACACGGAAAGCGAGGGGTGTGTAATGGCAAAGCTTCTGGGCGCAAAAATCGGCAATTTTCACACCCTGAATGACTGGGGGCTGTATCTCAAGGTGGGCAGCCCCAAGATCAGCGCTGCCGAGGTGGACGAGTACCTTGTGCAGGTCACTGGGTCGGATGCCTTGCTCAACCTCACCGCATGGGACGATGGCAAGGTGCACTATAAAAAGCGCACTATCACCATGGAGCTGCTGTGCAACGCCCCGAAAAGCAAGTGGCCCCACATCGAAAGCACCATTGCCAATGCCATTCACGGCAAGTGGCTGCAATGCCGCTTTGACGAGGACCCGGCATGGTACTGGGAAGGGCTGTGGAAGGTCTCGCCGTCCCGCGACCGGCTTTCCAGCACCTTTACCATCACCGGCACCTGCAACCCCTTCAAGCGCAGCGTTTACGACGGCACCAACGACTGGCTGTGGGACGACTTTAACTTTGAGTATGATATTGTGCGCAACTACACGGATATCCCCCTCAAGGCAAACGAGGATGTGCAGGTGTCCATCACCGGTGCGCCGCGTGCGGCCGGCATCTACTTCAAGCGCAGCGAGGATGCCGCCGACATTGCGGTGTCCCTCAACGGCTTTGAGGTGGGCATTCTGGCAAAGTCTACCGACTGGCAGTACATCGAGGGGCTCACTATGCCGGATGGTGTGGTGGGCACCCTCGTTTTTGCTGCATCGGCAGATTGCAGCATCAGCATCAAGTATCTGGGGGCGAGCCTATGAGTTACAAAGTTTATGCTGGTGTGCAGACCGATGTGGACACTTGGGAGACCAAGGCCTGCATCTACGACCCCGGGGACATCACAGACACCAAAAAACTCATCAGCCCCACGCTGACCCGTGAGGTTGGCAAAGCCGGTTCTTTTGAGTTCACCCTTCCGCTGGGCAATGTGGCGCATTCGGCGCTGCAAAAGCTGCGCACTACGGTAGAGGTGGAGCAGGACGGCAAGATGATCTGGCAGGGCCGCCCCATGAGCCATGAACAGGATTTTCTGATGCGCCAGAAGATCTATTGCGAGGGCGAGATGGCCTACCTGAACGACAGCGGTGCCGCGCCTTACAGCGCCAAAAACGTGAGCTTTTCCCAGTTTCTGGACTGGGTGTGCGCCAACCACAACGCGCAGGTGGACGCTTACAAGGCGTTCACGCCCGGCAAGGTGCAGATGGACACGCCCATGGTAGTGCCTTACATCGATGGGCTCAAGGTGGAGCATTCCGGATATCACTACGATACCACCGACGGTGACTATGTGAACCATTGGTCCATTTACGACCCCATTGATAAATCTACGCTTTACTACGAAGAGGACGAGGGCAGCGCATCTTGCTTGATATGGCCGCTCAATGAAGAGCGGATAGTAGACGGAAAGGTGCTCTCCCGCATTGGTGACAACAATTTCCGGGTCCGGTATCCTGTGGCCTATGCAAACGGCAAAACGTGGAACGCAAACGCGAGCGTGGCAACGGCGTCCGTTTCCTGCGTGACCTTTGGGCGGAACTACGGCACATACTCTGTTTACAGCCTTACGGGGGCCGAATCCGGCGCGTTCAAGATCACCGAGAAAAACGGCGTCTACAGACTTACCGTCAATGGAAAAACGTATGACGCCGCCTTTGACGTGAAAGAGCCCACGCATTCCTTTGGTGACGACAAAAAATACGGCAAAACGCTGGACATTCTGGGCGACGAGCTCACAGACAAGTTCGGCGGCTATCTTGTGGTGCGTCATGGTACCGATGCGGACGGCCACCCGCGCCGCTATCTGGACTATTTGCAGGAGATCACCGAAAAGAACCCGCAGACCATCGCTTTTGGTACCAACATGCTGGACCTGACCGACTACACCAAGGCCGAGAACATCTGCACCCGTGTGATCGCGTTTGGGACAACGACCAAGATCGGGTGGCTGTTCGCCAAGGAGGAGAGCCTGATCGCCAGCACTGCCAACGACACGAAGGCACAGCAGATGTACGGCATCATCACCAAGGTGATCAAGGTGGACGGAACCGGAAACAGCCACCAGACCCTGCTGAATGCCGCAGAGAAAGAGCTTGCCAAAAATCTGCGCTACCTCAACGGCATGACCATCAAAGCCGTGGATCTGAAAGATGCAGGCATCGACATCGAGCGTATTGCCATCGGGAAGCAGACACATATCTTTTCTGCGGCCCACGGCGTGGATACATGGCTGCTGTGCTCAAAAATCGTGGAGCCGCTGGACGCGCCGGACAAAAAGGAGTTCACCATCGGCACCGAATTTTCCAGCCTCAGCGACCTGCAAGCCTTGAGTGCCCGCAAGGCGTCCGACGCCTACGACCTGAGCCGCCTGCTCAGAGGCTATGTGGCGAGCAAGTAAGACAGGAGGTGTTTTATGGACAAAACATTTGATGAAGACATTGCGCTCATCCGCAAAGCTGAACGCGGCGTGGAGGTCCGAGAGGCCATTGCGGAAGGCATGGAGTACGTGGAGCAGTTTGCAGGTGTGGCCTCGGCCAAAGCGCAGGAAGCCACTGACAGTGCAGCAGCTGCGAAACAGGCATTAACCGATACGCTTACTGCAAAAACGGAAGCTGTGCAGGCCGTTTCTGACGCCCGCACTGCGGCGCTGAGCGACGTGGCAGCATCTACCAAAACAGCAACAAACGCCGCCAATACCGCAGAGGAAAAAGCTGCGGCAGCTGCAGAAAGTGAAACTGGTGCCCAAATAGCCGCTACCAGCGCAAACAAAAGCGCACAGGCGGCTTTAAAGGACGCTGAAAATGCTGAAAAGTTTGCCGCTGCTGCAAAAGCCAGTGCAGACAAAGCTGCAGCTGCCGTAAGCACTGATAAGACCCTCACCATTGAGGGCACCCCGGCGGATGCAAAAGCGACCGGCGATGCACTGAATGCCCGCTACACAAAGGAAGAGGTTGATGCGCTTTTACAGAATGTCAATCCTTTCCCGGTGGGCAGCATCTACCAGAGCACCGACCCCACCAGCCCCGCAGCTCTGTTTGGCGGCACATGGGAGCAGATCGCATCCGAGCGCGTGCTGATGGGCGCGTCCAGCACCCACGCGGCCGGGAGCACAGTCGAAGCCGGTCTGCCGAACCTTACGGGCAACAGCGGCATCGGCAACTGGACCATGACGGCAGCCTCCGGCGTGTTTGCCGCCAAGGGCCCCAGCTCCAAAACCGCCTACGTGGACAACGCCTACGCCGGTGCGCTGGATTTTGACGCTTCGCGCTCCAACGCCATTTACGGCCGCAGCAGCACCGTACAGCCTGCCGCCTACTATGTGTACATCTGGCACCGTGTGGCCTGAGAAAGGAGGCTTTGACGTATGAAAATTCTTGACGAGACCGGTGCCATCATTGAGAACCCGGACTTGACGCTCGGGTATCTGGTGGGCGACACCGAACCGCTGGCGCACCCCGCCATCGAAGGCGTGGAAGAGGTGAGCCACTACGAGACCGTGGCCGAGTACCCCGGCGGCGGCAGGGACGTGCGCAGGGTAATCGACGTGCCCGGCGTGGCGGCGAAAGCGGCATGGACGGAGCAGGTGCCCATCCAGCGGTATGTCCGCTACACTGCCGAAGAGCTGGCTGCGCAGGAAGAAGCCCGCAAGAAGCAGGAAGCAAAGGACCAGCTGCCGGAGACGGTGGCGGCATTGCAGGAAGATAACAAGACGTTGAAAAAAGAAAACGAGATGCTCAAGCAATGCTTGCTTGAAATGAGCGAGATTGTTTATGCATAAAATCACACAAAAATTAGAAAGGTTGGTACTTATGATGGCTATGTTATGGGCACAGGAGATCATGAGTTGCGAGACGACCGAGAAAGCAAAGGCGATGTATGCCCGCTGCCCTCGGCTGCTGAAGGAGAAGGTGAAGGCCATTCTCATCAACAGCGGGTTTGAGGAAATCACGGAGGAATAAGCGATGGAAAATATCATCATGGATGTATCCCGGCATCAGGGCACAATTGACTGGGAGAAGGTCAAGGCAATCGGCAAGGTGGACGGCGTGATGATTCGCGCCATGGGCAACAGCGCAGAGGGCAGGCCCAGTGCGCCCTACACAGACCCGCAGTTTGCCCGAAACTACGCCGAGTGCAAGCGGCTGGGCATCCCCTGCGGCGTGTATGGCTACTTCAAGGCGGTCAATCGGGAGCAGGCCGATAAGGAGCTGGCCTATTTTAAGCAGCTGCTCACCGGCCGGAGCTTTGAGCTGCCCGTGGCAGTGGACATTGAGGACGAGGTGCAGAAGCCGCTTGGCAAGGCTGCACTGACCGACCTAACAGCTTACATGCTGAGCACGGTGGAAAGCTGGGGCGTGTACGCCATGCTGTACACCGGCCTGTGGTTCGGCAGCACCTTCCTCTACATGGGTGGCGCGGCGCTCAAACCCTATGACGTGTGGCTGGCTGCCTACCGCAGCAAGAAGCCCGCACCCGGCTGGACCTTTGGCATGTGGCAGTACACCAGCACAGCCCGCGTGCCCGGCGTGAGCACCAACGTGGACATGAGCCACGCGTACAAGGACTATGCGGGCATCATCTGCAAGAAGGGCCTGACCCGTCTCCGGGAGGGCGCTTGATGGAGCTTTACGAAGCACTGAAAGTCCTTGCTGCGGCGCTGGTGGCCGTTTTTGGGTTTGTCTCCGCGCTGGATAAGGTGCTTGACATCATCCACAAATACATCAAAAAAGCAAAAGCCCCGGACGCGGCGCAGGACAAGCGGCTGGACGAGATGGACAAAAGGCTTGGCGTGCTGGAGCAGGGACAGCTCCAACACACACAGGCCCTTGCAAGAGATCTCAGACGCTTTGACGAGATCGACAAGGTAAGCCGCTTGACGCTGGACGGGGTGAGAAATCTTCTGGACGCACAGCTCACCGGCAATAACAAAGCAAACATGGAAAGAAGCAAGTCCGACATCGACAAGTATCTTTTGGAAGGAGTAACGACACATGGAAGCAATTCTTAACTTTATCCCCGCACCTATCGCATTTGTGCTGATGTTCATCGGCTTTGCCGCGCTGGCAGTGGGTGCCATCCGTCTGGGTTACAAGCAGTACGTCAAGGAATGGGCGGTGGAGCTTGTAACCATCGCCGAGGACAGCATCATGGGCAGCGGTCAGGGTGCAAAGAAGAAGGCGCAGGTCTTTGCCGCATTACGCGGCGCACTGCCGGACTGGCTCAAGCCCATCATCACGGACGAGGTGCTGGATAGCGTGATTGAAAAGGCCGTGGGTCTGATGAAGAAGGCACTGGCAGAGAAAAAGCCCACGATCAACCAGTAAAGGAGCACCATATGCCTGTACCGATGTGCGGCATTGTCGCCGCGTCCGCAAATGCCATGAATTAGGCTCGCAAGCGTGAAAAGACATGCAACCTGAAAGGCGACAATGAAGAGTATTGCAAATACTGCCTTTTGGGCAAAGATGGCGAGTGCATCGAAAAGCGGGCAGATAAGGAGTAACACCATGAGCAACACTACATACGAGCATCCCGGTAATGTCACCGCGATGTACGCCGCACGAGAGCAATTTCGTCACATCACGAAAATGGTCTGCGATTTTGTTAAGGCCAACAAAATCGGGTGCTTAAAGCCCTTTTTTGCAAAAAAATCTATCATTTTGGCTCTTAATATCGCTTTTGGCGTGTCTAAGCGCAACGCCGGACAGCTCCCGCAGCCCTTCTGGCTCGGTGCTGCCTGTGTCGGCGGCTCGTGTAGTGCTGCCCGCTGCGCTGCAAGGACTTGACCGACAGCAGATGACCGCCGCCATCAAAAGCGCACCGCTTGGGAGGGTTGACCGTAAGATAGCCTTACTGCGGTACGTTGAGCGGCTCCCGCTGCCGGACATTGCAGCACAGACACATTACAGCCGGACGGCGATAGGCTACCGGCTGAAAGGCATTGATAAAATGCTGGATATTTAAAAATCCCCTGCTTTGCCAAAGCCCTGCGTGCCACGCGGGGTACTTTGTAGGCAAAGTGGGGGATTTTTTTGCAAGTAAAACGGTCAAACTTTCTTTTTTTGCATCATTTTATATAAGCATATTTATATCTTCAAGCGCTCATGCGGATTTTTCCGTGTGGGCGCTTTTCTTTTTTGTCCTTCGTTGTGCGTTCGTTGACTCTCCCAGCGGCTTAAAAAGGTACACTGGGCGCAAAGGGAGGGGTGCACCATGTGGCATAAGTTCAGCCCGAACCCCCACGGGAGCAGCGTTGGAGACTGCGCCGTGCGGGCGGTAGCAGCGGCCACCGGCCAGAGCTGGGAGCAGGCGTATATCGGCCTTGCGCTCACCGGCTACGCCCTCGGCGATATGCCCAGCGCCAACCGCACATGGGGCGCATACCTCCAAAAGCGGGGTTACAAGCGCCGCATGGTGGAGGTGGACTGCACCACCTGTTACACCGTGGCAGATTTTGCCCGGGAGTACCCGCGCGGCGTGTATGTGCTGGGCTGCTCCGGGCACGTCCTGACCGTGATCGACGGCGCGTGGTGGGACAGCTGGGACAGTGGTGCAGAATGCCCGATCTACTACTGGTACAAGGAGGAGTAAACGATGCCTTACAATCCGTATGCGTATCAGATGCCGACATACTACGGCCAACCAATGCCGGACAACCTCGCTCAACTCAGGCAGGGGACAGGCTATCAGTCGCCTATGATGCAGCAGCCGACAGCTCAAACGGCACCGGCTACGCCCTCTATCATTTGGGTGCAGGGTGAAGAAGGCGCAAAAGCGTACATGGTGGCAGCTGGCAACAGCGTGCTGCTGATGGACAGCGAAAACAGCGCCTTTTACATTAAGAGCACCGATGCAAGCGGAATGCCGCTGCCCCTTCGAACCTTTGATTACAAAGAACGCACCACGGCGGCAAAGATGCCCCCTCAGACGGCGCAGCAGCCCGGCGGGGAGTTTGTCACACGGGCAGAGTTTGACGCCCTGGCAGCTCGCTGTGCAGCGCTGGAAAAGCAAGAGCCTGCAAAGCCTGAAACGGAGGTCAAATGATTATGGCGAATCCTCTTTTTAACGCTCTGGGCTGCGGTATGCCCGGCATACCCGGCCCTATGGGGCAGTTCGGCCAGATGATGCAGCAGTTCCAGCAGTTCAAGGCCAATTTTCAGGGAGACCCCAAAGAGGAGGTGCAAAAGCTTCTGCAATCGGGCAAGATGTCGCAGGAGCAGTTGAACCAGCTTCAGGCGATGGCCCAGCAGTTCCAGCAGTTCTTACCTCATTAAGTCGTAACCGTGGCCACGGTTAAAAATATCACATAAAAGTAATTTTTTGAAAGGAGTACAAGTATGTCTCTTTCTTCCGACGGCGCAGTCATGACCATGCCTGTGCAGCCTGCCAACACCAACGGCGGTAACGGCTGGGGCTTTGGCGGCGATGGCGGCGCGTGGTGGATCATCATCCTCTTCCTGTTCGTTTTCTGCGGATGGGGCGGCAACTGGGGCGGCAATCGCAACGGTGCTGGCACTACCGGCGGCGGTGCCATTGATGGTTACATCCTGACCAGCGACTTTGCCAACATTGAGCGCAAGATCGACGGCGTGAACAACGGCCTGTGTGATGGCTTCTACCAGCAGGCACAGCTCATCAACGGCGTGCAGCAGAACATGAGCAACGGCTTTATGTCTGCTGAGATCAGCCGGGCAAACCAGCAGGCGGCATTTATGCAGCAGCTCTTTGCCATGCAGATGCAGCAGCAGAACTGCTGCTGCGAGACCCGCGAAGCAATCCAGGGCGTGAACTACAACCTGGCTACACAGTCCTGCGACACCCGCAACACCGTGCAGAACGCAACCCGGGACATCGTGGACAACCAGAACCAGAACGCCCGCGCCATTCTGGACGCCCTCACCGCCCAGCGCATTGAGGCTAAGGACGCCAAGATTGCAGAGCAGAGCCAGCAGCTCTTTGCTGCTCAGCTGGCAGCAAGCCAGGCAGCTCAGAACAACTACCTGCTGAACCAGCTGCGTCCTACCCCCATCCCGGCATATCCGTCCTGCAACCCGTGGGCATCTGGCTCGTACACCGGTTGCGGCTGCGGCAGTTGCGCATAACTGAATCATGGCAGCTTTTGCAACGTGCAAAAATTGCACATTGCAAATGTTCAGCCCCTGAGCTGATTTTGCAAACCAGAGCGCCGGGGCAGCAGTCCCGGCGTTTTTCTATGAAAGGAGCCGATAAAATGGCTGAATTTAGCAACTCCAACACCGTCAGCGTGGCAGCGGGTGAAAACCTTCCCCTGACCGAGACCGCGGTGAAAGCCCCCGCCTGCATCGTGCACCGTGAGGGCAGCGGGCTTGTGACCTTGCGCGGCCTGACCAACGGGCAGTGCCGCGCCCGTTTCAAGGTGAGCTTTGGCGGCAATATCGCCATCCCTACCGGCGGCACTGTGGGGCCCGTTTCCGTGGCACTGGCTGTCGGTGGCGAAGCACTCAACAGCGCGACCGCCATTGTCACCCCGGCGGCAGCGGACAACTACTTTAACGTTTTCGTGGCCGCGTTCATCGAGGTGCCGCGCGGCTGCTGCGTGACCGTGGCACTCAAAAACACCAGTGCGCAGTCAGTCAGCATTGCAAACAGCAACCTAATCGTTGAACGCGTAGCATAAGAAAGGAGACAAAGCCATGCTGGATAAACTGAATCATCTGAAAGATGAGATGTGCGACGAGCTCATGGAGCTGACCGACAAAAAGAACCGCTCCCCGGGCGATATCGAGATGATCGGCGAGATCGTGGATATCATCCTTGACATCCACCGCATCGAGGATTACTGCGAGGGCGACGAGTACAGCCGCGCGGGCGAGTGGGAAGCTGACATGCATGGAACCTTCGGCCGCGATGCCGGAAACGGTTACAACCGGGGCAACAGCTACGCCAACCGTGGCCGTCACTATGTGCGCGGGCACTACTCCCGCACGGATGGCCGTGAGCGCATGATCTCCGACATCGAGGACATGATGCAGGAAGCCACCGGCGCAGAGCGTGACGCACTCAAGCGTGCGGCAGACATCTTGCGCAATGCATGAGAGAGGGGGCGGCAGGCATGGACATTGACGAGATCAACACCCATATCCACAAGCTGAAATGCGGTTCGACGGACTGGCAGAGCGTGGAGAAGCTTGCTGCCCTCTGCACCGTTCGGGACGAGCTGGAAGAGGCACACGCACCTGAAGCGCAGATCCAGGCATTGCCGCCTGCGACTTATGCGGCGGCGTACTCCACGGCAACGGAACCGCAAAGCGACTTTGTGGCGGCTGCCAGCTCTGTGCCTTTTGGCGGTCTGATGCAGGTGCTTGACGAGCACATGAGCGCAATAAAGCTGGTATACCCGAAAGAATATGAGCTTGTTATGCGAAAGATAAGCGACTTGTAAAATAGCATAGAATGTGCTATTTTTACATAAGCTTCAACGTTGTAGCATAGGACGCATAATCTAACAGAAAACTAACAAATCAATAATTATTTGCGTTAAAACGTCAAATAAATTTGATTTGTAATCAGTGGGTTGCAGGTTCAACTCCTGTCACCAGCTCCAAAAAATAACGCACGGACGATAAAAGCAAATCGCTCGTGCGTTTTCTTTTTACGCCAAAACGGTTTGAAACGGTCTGAAACGGCGTAGTAATCTAACAAACAATCTAACGAATCAGTATTTCATCTTCTGCATTTCCTGCAACAAGTATTCCGGGTCGTTGTGAGACACGTACTTATTGGCCGTGGTAGAAAAATTTTTGTGCCCCAAAATGGCCTGCACTGCGGTCTTTTCCAAGCCGCACTCCACCATCTTGCTGCTGGCCGTGTGGCGCAGTGTGTGCGGGTGCACCCCCTCTATCTGGCACTCCTGCATCAGGCCCCGGAACTTTGTAGCCACATTGCGCTTATCCAGCTTTGTGCCCGCCTTGGACGGTATCAGCCATTCACAGCCGCTGTCCAGCATCCAAAAGGCAATGATCTTGTAAATGGGGTCAAGGATGGGGATAATGCGGTTCTTGCCTGCTTCCGTCTTTTCACCGCCTTGCATGTATCGCTCTTTCAGGTGCACATCTTCACAGCGCATGGAAAGCAGCTCGTCAATGCGCATGCCGGTATAAAGCAGCACCATTGCGATTTGCGCCGTCTGCCCAAACTTCGGGTCGTTTTGCCGGCTGCTGATCTGCTCGATCTCTTGGGCGGTCAGGGTGCGCTCTGCCTTGCCTGTAGCCGCCGGGAGCTGAAGCAGCATGGCGTAATTTTTGTTTATGATGTCCTGCGCCATTGCCCACTCGCAGATCTGGCTAAAAAGAGTGCGCTGCTTTTCGCAGGAGCTGCGAGATAGACCCTTTTCAACCATTTCGTCAATGACCTGTTGATAATCCGCCGCCTTCAAGTCCCGCAATTGTCGGTCGTACAGCGGCGCGGCCTTTGCATAGGCCAGCTCGTACCCCTTTTGCATGTCCGTGCTGAGCTTTTCAAACTTTGGCTGCGCTCTCCATTGGGCATAGGCATCCGCAAAGGTGCATTTCAGACGCTCTGCGGGCGTATTCTGGGCGTTGTAAGCGTCCAGTGCTTGTACAGCTTCGCCTGCTGTTTCAAACGTCCCCAGAACGTCCCTGCGGGCTGTGAGCGCCACATACGGCCTTGCCCGCGTCCCGCTCAGCTTATACACGCTGCCGCTGCCCTTTGGGCGGCGGCGCTTTTTTCTTTGCTGCGGGGCGGCTTCCGGCTGCTTTTTCCCGCACCACGGACAAAAGGACGCGCCATCCGGGATCTCTTTCCGGCAGCATGGTCTTACGCATTTCATGACTTACTCCTTTTTCTGCCCGATATATCCGAAAGCGCCGTTTTCAGCCGCGGTCCTTCCTGCCTTGTAATTGATCTTCAGGTCGTCAATGGGAGGATGCGGAGCGTCCGGGCATGGGTCTAGGCCCATGCTCTGGGCAAAGTTGTATTGGTCGATGATTGTCCCGCATACGCTGACCCGGTTATTGAGTGGGCAGTGTAGGTTGGCAGCTATCTCCGATATGACAGCAGGCGGGCTGCTGCCGTGACTGCCCTTCAGTATGAAGAGAAGCAGCCTTTTCGTCAGCGGCGGCAGTTTTACCACGAGACGGCGCAACTCCGCGTTTAACTCATCGTCGGCCTTGCCGTCATCCGGCACTTTGTACAGATCCGGGTGGATCATCTCCATGAACACCGTGATGGGCGACACCCCGCACGCCGCGCACCAGTCCATGATCTCGTCGCTGTCCGGGCTGGTGCATCCTTTTTCCCAGCTCTGCACGGTGCGCTCTCCCTTTTCAATGCGCCTTGCAATCTCTGCTTGGCTCAGGCCAGCAGACACCCGTGCTTTTGTAAGTGCTTTCCCGATTTGGCTCGCTGTAAAATAACTCATACTTTCGCCCCCATAAAACCAGTGTGTTTTTAACAAAAAATGGCGCAGAAAAAATCCGCGCCATTCGACAAATTTTATCCGTATTTTATTTTCCAACGGCGCATGGTAAAATCTGGATTATAAATCGTAGACGTGCACAAAAGAAAGGAGAAGCGTAAAATGGATTTTGAGCAAAGAAGCAGTAAAGAGGTTGAAATGACCATCATCGACGGAATGCCCGCCAGCATCCTGACCGGCACTGACCACACCCCTGCACCCTGGGAGGAATGAGTTATGAAAGACAAGATGAAGCACTTCAGCACCTATATCCGCGCCGCTCTGGCCTGCTATGTGAGCATGACACCAGATCAGCAAGCCCTTGCGATGATGTACGCTGCTCACAAGATCGCCGCGCTTGACAAGCTGCACGCTGCCGCCGGTGAGCCCGGCGGGGCTGTAGCCGCTGACCTGTTGCAAAATTTGCAACAACCTTGCGACCGCGAATGACAACGCGCATATTTTGCACGTTGTTCGCGCAAACCGCGCGTATTTAGCGAAAAACGCATTTTTCTGTGGATTTTTCCACAGAAAACAGTAGTCGAATGGGGATTGACACCAACAACCAGCGGTTTTATAATATGGTTGTGAACAGGTTTACTTCAAGTATTCATAAGCTGCGAGCACATCCTTGATTCCCTGTTTATCCTTATCCGGCACAGTAAAATCATAATAATAGTCGCTGCCCTGAAAGCGAATAATAGTCTTTTGAGAGTTGGCAATGTCGGTCAAGAGCTGGATCTGATTGTTGTCTGGCGCAAAATCAGCAACTTCACAAAGTTTTGCACCAATATAAGTGTCACGGGTCACATCGCCATAATCAAAATTGATCGTGTCACGCTTGACTCCATCTATGTTGATAACAATTTGCGTGAAGAAAACCCAGTCGTTGGCCGCATAGTCAACCTTGCACCGAAGCCAATAATTCCCGCTCTGCTCTCCAATATAAGGGAGTACATAGCAGCGTGTGTTCGTGTATGTCGGCATGCAAGACGGCTCGTGCCATGTAATGCCCTCAACTTCATCGGTGGATTTTTTGAGTTTGGCTACCGCCGCTTTTCCTGCGGCTTCCGCAGCTTCCTTTTTCAGCTGGGTCAGCGTAGAGGTTGCTGCAACAAGGGTGTCATAATTGGTGACATCCCCCCGGCGGTCTGACGAAACTTTCTGGAACGCCGCTGTAGCCGCGTCAATAGCGTCCTGCGACTTGAGCGACACATCACCGATCCGGTTGATGGCATCAATGGCAGCCTGAACGCTGATATCTTTCAGCGCTTTCTGAGCGGCGGTCAAAACGTCTGCATTTGAGACAGCGGCTTTTACATCGTCAGATACACGCGCATACAGACTGGCGGCCTTTCCTACGGCTTGCTCCGCATCGGAGGTCACCGGTTGCGGAATAGCATTGATTGCCTCCTCGATCGGTGCGACCTCTTTCGCAATATGGGCGCTGTAGGCAGCTTCCGCATCTTGGAGCGCCTGGGCATTCTCTACCTTGCTTTTGTCATCGCCCAAAGCGTCAAAAGCTTCTTGCGCAACCTTCAGAGATTCTACAGCATCTGCGCCAACATGCCCTTGCGCAGAGACGTCGCCAATTTTGTCAATAAGCTTTTCAGTGTTCTTTACCTCGCTGCTTTTGCATCCGGTGCATGTCATAGCAACGGCAAGGCACATGGACGCCGCAAAAATACGCGCTGATTTTTTACTCAACCGCATGATAACCACCTCATAAACAAAAATAGGCAGCCAACCAGCTGCCGAAAAACTAAGTTATCAAGGAAAATGCCAAAGGAGGAAAATAAAGTGCAAGAAACTAGCACAAAATTGATTGAAACGACACCAGAATGTGTTATACTTGAGAAAATCAAGCTTGCACTTTCTCTTGGTATTGACGTGGACAAACTTTTACAGGAGGCAAAAGATTATGCTTAACACCGCGCTGCTTGTCATTTTAGTTGGCCTGATTATCTATATCGGTGCTATTCTGACATATGAATTTCTTGATTTAAACGATTTTTCGCTTTTTCACAAAAAGCAAAAATACCACGTCATTCCGGCAGAATGCTTTCCCCAAAAAGTTACGCTAGGCGACCTCTGCGAGCTTTGCCCTGAAACTATTTTCAAGGTAGTGGACGGAGGTGGCGGATTTGCCATTATCAACCCACAAAATATTGACAATGAAAAACTAAATGTTTACAAAACGCTTGTTGTCTACAATCTGGATGCAAAAAATCACAAGATTGAAGTTTCTGATCCTTCGCTTCTTTGAGATACAAAAAGCGTCAATATCGTACTCACAACAGCAGAGATCACCGCGATGACAACACTCTGAATGAATTGCTTGCGGCTTGTTCTCTGCTTTCTTTGTTTTTCAATAAAGTAAAGCCTGCCTTTGTCAGTTAGATAACAACAATAGTACGATTCACGTTTTCCATCCGCAAGAATGCGCATACCAAGTCTAGTCTCGACAAGCTTTTCTGCAATCAAAGCGTTGTAAATCGCTTTTTTGTCTTTTGAATCGAAAACAGATGTGGGCAATCCTCCACTATCAGGATTGTTTTCTTGACATTCAATCAAAAACCTCATGGCCTTATCGATTTGTTTGGCACTAACCATTCCCGTCACCGTCAGGCATATTCAAGACTGCATCGATCGTGGTATTTAGCATGTCCCAAAACGCCGCCTGCTGTTCAGGTGAGAGCTTTTTCATCTTATCAAGAGTAGCCTGCGCCTTTGCATCCAGCTCGCTCCCACCGGGGGCGGGCTTTTCTTTTTGCTCTTCGCCGGTCAGCTCTTCAGCGGGAACGCCAAAATAAGCAGCGATTTTTTCGATAGTTGCCTTTCGCGGAACGCTTCCTTTGCTCCATCTTGTCACAACGGAGCGTTGAAACCCCATTTCTTCAACAACCGCAGAGGGGGATTTTGCAATACCATTACAAAGGCGCACAAAGTTCAGGTAGAACAAAAATACCACCTCCAATTTTGTGCAAAAGCACGAAAAGCAACAAACGCAACAAAAACTATTGACTGTTGCGTTTGTTTACGCTATACTTGTGACGTTGGATGTAAACAAACGCAACGCAACAACGCCCCAACAAAAGGAGCTATCCGCGTTTGCTATTAAGTACTTTGCACTTACATAATAGCACGTTTTGTAAACATTTGCAACAAGTATTTGACACGGCGATAAGAAAAAATCTGCCTGCGGTTGTTTCACAGACAGACTTTTCACCGATTTGTCACCAGAACGCACTTGCACCCCGGCGGTAATGCAAACATGCGCGTTTGCACGTCTTTTCCACCATGCGCGGTGAAAAAGTAACGCCCGGGCTGCAAAAACAACTTGCAGGGCTATGGGTACGCCGCTTCCTTTGGCGGGTCGGCACCGCCTTGTAAGCCCTAGCGCTTCACGCACTTGCTCGTGTCTGGAACTGGCTGGCTCAAAAGTTTGGTCATCGAAATCACCTTCCTTTTGAATCAGTTTAACTAGGAGCCTTGAACAGTATAGCAAATCAGTGCGCCGTTGTCAATCTATTAACACATAACAGGGAGGTGGAAGAGTGCCTGAACCGTGGACTGGCCGATTGATCGGCAGAATGCACAACAACGAAGTCACATTGGAACAGCTTGCTGCACGTCTAGGGTGGACGAAAAGCTATTGCTCACTCATTTTGAACAGCAAGCGCAAACCGCGCGGCATCCGCGAAAAGATGGAAACCGCCGTCAGTGAGCTTATTAAGGAAAAGGAGGCAGAGCCGTGAATCAAAACAAAAAGCCCAGCGAACCTGTGGAAGAGGAACGCCGGGCAGAGCTTGACAAGGAAGTTGAGCATCAGCTTCGACAAATCGTTTTGACCATGCGGTCATTTTCTCGCATGGAAGAACGACAGAGAAAAATCAATCGTGAACGTAATGCAGAATACCGGAAAACCATCATAACGGCAATCGTTTTCCAGAGCATTGCATTTGCGTTTATGATTGCCTCTCTTATTACGACAGTTGTAAAAGCAGCGTTATAAGAGTGACGACAAAAGAAGCACCGCCAAAAACGGCAGCTACAACCCCAGCAATGACTGAAATAATCGTTAGCTTGCGGTTTTTCTTGTTTTCTTTTGCCTGTTCTTTTAAATCCGCTTCATATTGTTCCAGCAGTTTTCTTACATCATCAGCATTTTGCTGCTGAATCTCATACAGCGTTGGTCGTTGCGGGTCGTACAGGCTTTTAACATTTCCCCTGCCAGCGTTCAAGGCACGCTCTAATTCGTCTGCACGCTGGTTCAGGTAGTCCCACTGATTCATTTTTTCACCCCCCTCCCGCTCAAGTATAGCACGGGATGGGCAGACCACAAGGAGGTTTATTTTGAACGAGATCATCTTATCGACACAGAACGGTGAGCCGGTGGCATCCAGCCGCCAGATTGCTGAGAACTTCGGCAAGGAGCATAAGCACGTCCTCGCCGCTGTACGTCAGATTTTAGTGGCCGAAAATTCGGCTACTAAATTCTTCCACGAGACCACGTTCGAGTACCGCGGTCAGAAGTTCCCGGAATACCTTATGAACCGTGACGGCTTCAGCCTGCTGGTGATGGGCTTTACCGGCAAGGCCGCGCTGGAATGGAAGCTGAAGTACATTGCAGCTTTCAACGAGATGGAGCGGAAGCTGACCACCCCTGCATCCAACCAGCTGCAAGACCTGTCTCCTGAGCTGCAATACCTCATCAAGCTGGAACGCCAGCAGAACCAGCAGGCCCGGCAGCTGGCGCAGGTCAACGAACGTCTGGACGCTGCCTGTGAAGCATTCAGCCTGAACGCTGGCCCCGACTGGAAGAAGGTGTGCCAGAATGTGATTTCTTCCATCGCCATGAAGCGCGGCGGCACCGGGGATGATTTTGAATCCGTCTGGAACGAGATTTACGAGGCTATGGAGCGTCGCGGCTTTGATCTTGAGACCCGGGTGTCGAACGCCAAGGCACGTGCAATGAAAAATGGCATCTGCAAATCCGATGTCCGAAAGATCTCCAAGGCCAAGATCATCGAGGCAGGCGGCAAAAAGCTCATTTGCGCATTTGTGGACTCCGTGAGAGAGCTGGCTGCGAAGACCGGCACCCGGGTCGATAAGCTGGATGAAATTCATCAGACAACTTTGTTTGACCGCACCTGTGCCCCGGCGGGCAGGCTGGTGGATGCACGGGAAGCGGCTGTGCGCGACTGAAGCTGAAAGGCGGTGCGCATAAAAGTGAAAGAAGTTGTATCTTTTTTCATTTTGGCCTTTATCGTTTCCTACATCATTATTTCATATTTTAACAAGTAAGGAGAAATAACCCATGAAAAAGATCGTATGTTCCGTTTTGTCCGCGCTGCTGGTTGCGCTTGTTTGTGTTTTCTGCCTGAACCGCGTGCCGGTCGGTTACGTCGGTGTTGTCTATTCTGCCCGTGGTGTGGAACAGAAAACCCTCTCCCAGGGTTGGCACTTCCTCTCCCCCATGAAGCACGTCAGTAAGTTTCCCATCAGTCAGCAGCAGATCATCTTTTCGGATGATCCTGCGGATTATGGCAAGAAAGATCATGCCGATTGGCACATTGATGCGCCGGCAAACGGCGGCATGGTGGGTATTAACCTGACCGTTAATTATAACTTCATTCCTGACCGCGTTGTGGAACTTTACAGCAAGTTCAACGGTATGGACGGTGAAGCGCTGGTAGAAAGCCGCATCCAGAACAGCATTATTGCTTATGTGAAAGAAGTTACACCGCAGTTTTCCGTGATGGACATTTATTCTGAAAAAAAGCCCGAAGTAAACAACGCTATCACGAACTATCTGAACGAAAAGCTCACGTCTGAGTACGGCATTAACGTTTCCAGCGCACTGGTAATCGATGTAGAGCTTGACGACACCCTGACAGATAAAATTCGTGCAAAGGAACAGGCGAAGCAAGATGCAGAAATTGCCGAGCTGAACAAGCAGACCGCCCTTGCCCAGGCTGAAACTGACAAAGTCGAGGCACAGGCGGAAGCCGATGTGAAGGTGATTGAAGCTCAGGCGGAAGCCGATTCTAACCGCATTGTGGCTGAATCCATCACCCCTGAGCTGATCCAGATGAAGGAAGCCGAAGCCCGTTTGAAGCATGGCTGGGTCACGGTGCAAGGTGCTGATACCGTAGTGACCAACACGGGAAATTGAGGAGGACCACCATGAAATTTACGATGCGCGATAAGGTTTGCCAGCTGATTGGCAAGTACCAGCAGCAAGAAGAATTTTACCGCGAAAAGGTCGCATCTGAATTCATTGATACCATGTTTGGCGCTAGAAACGTAAAGCGTGGTGCAAGCGAGAATGCGGTTAAAGCTTCTTGCTACGGAGACTTTTTAATCGATTTGATGCAGTTGCTGAAGGATGACGACACAAAGGAGGATACCACCCATGAGTGAGAAGATCATTGCATACAAGGCCATGGACAAAAATATGCAGTGCCGTGGCAAGCAGTACGAGGTGGGCAAGACCTACCACGAGGACAAGGCGGACTGCTGCAACGCTGGTATGCACGCCTGCGAGAACCCGCTGGATGTGCTGAATTACTACCCGCTGAAGGACAGCCCGCGCTTCTTTGAGGTCGAGTGCGGCGGGAACGTGGATAAGAGCGGAGAGGATAGCAAGCTGGCTTGCACTGAGTTGACTGTGAAAGGAGAATTGAACTTTGCTGGGCTGGTAAAAGCTACGGTGAACGCCGTTTTTAATCGGGTGAAGGGCAAAAAGCCTTTTTTCCAGCGGCTATTCCAGCACGGCAGGCACCAGCGGCCATTACAGCACGGCAGCGGCTACCGGCTCTTACTGCAGAGCAAAAGCCGATGGCAAAGACAGCATTGCCGTTGCAAACGGCGCACACAGCAAGGCGCGCGGCGCTCTGGGTTGCTATATTGTGCTGACCGAGTACGACGATGACGGAAATTTTTTGTGGGCAAAGATGGCCCATGTGGACGGTTTTACGGTCAAGGAAAATAACTGGTACACGCTCAAAAATGGTGAGTTTGTGGAAGCAGATGCATAACCGGGCACACTAATGGCATTTGACACAAAGGAGCGATCTGTTATGCAGAAGCCCAGTATTACAATCAAAGAATGCTGCAAAATTTTAAGAGATAACAACATCTCTATTGATGCAAATACGCTTTCCAGCATGATTCAGGCAGGCAGCTTTCCGGCGTGGGCGATTCCTTCTACAGGCACGAAAAACGCCGCCCCGCTGATTTCCCGCGCTGGGTTTATGACGTGGGTGAAAGAATTTTACCATCTACCAAAAGTATACACACAGGAGGATCCGAGAGCATGAAACTCAAATCAAAAGTTTATTATTGGCTGGCCGTTATTTTTGGCGGCATTGGCATGGGTGCGGGTCTTGGTGCAGAGGGCGCCGCGCAGACCACGGGAGAGATCCCTGGCACGCTGTTTGCTGTGGCGCTGATCCTGATTTTGACCGCTGTTTTGCTGATGCGTTTGGGCTTTGCCGCCGAAGCCCGCGAGCAAGCAGCAAAGCGCCGCCGGTATGGCAAGATCGTCCGCACCCACGCCCGCAACCCGGAATACCCGGAGAATCAGGAGCGCGGGGCATGAACTGTGAATCATGGGTCCGCGAAAAGCGAAAGCAGGCGCAGCACATGGCTGCAAGGTGCCGTAAATACGCCGATAATACGGACGATATGACTGAGCGCATTCGCAAGACAGCAGAGGCGGATGTTTGGAGGATGGAAGCCGGTGACATGCAGGAGATTCTGGCGAGCGCAGACGATGCAGACCACAGCACAGGTCATGGCCTGACGGTCGAGCGGCTTCTCTGCGCGTTCTACAATGTCAACCCGAGCAAGACGCGGCTCACATTGAAGAACAGCAAAGACAGCGTCGTTATCGTCTCGGCTACGCACTGGTCCGTGGTATTCCTTGAGCGGTTCGGAGGCCTGATCGTGAACGACTTCGAGATCGACAGGCTCGGTGATGATGGCTTCATCCACGAGCTGACCATGTACACAATGGAGGGCGTCCAACATGAATAAAGGAAAGCGCTTCACACGCGTCTGTTTGGACTGCGGAAGGGTGATGCCTAACGTTGCGGGCAATCTTCGCTTTTGCGCAGCCTGCCGCAGAGAGCACAACAACCAGTATTGCAGGGATTACAGGGCGCGCAACGAAGCCCCTGCCAGCGTCATGTGGTACACCGTCTGGGACGCAAAGACCGGCGACCTGCTGGCGTCCGGCACATCCGAGTTGTGCGCCCGGCGGCTGGGCTACAAGAGCGCAAACAGCTTTGCGTCTGCTGTCAGCCATGGGCTTGGCGGCAGCCATCAGGCTTACAAGTACACCTTTGCGCGGGAACGCATCGACCGCCGCGAGGTGGACAGCCTTCCGCCGGTACGGCGCACACGCAAAAAGGCCTGCCCGTGCGCCAACACGGACAAGCCCAAAGGGTGATGAGCTTCGCCGCCCATCACCACAAAAATAGCATAAAACAGGAGGTTTTACAAGTGGCACTTTTAAGAATTTATGATGTGAAGCAAGAGCCGCCAGCGCTTGTTTCGCAACAGCCATTCCCGGTTGCATCAGATGCAATTGTGATTGCCGATGAACTGGCAAAGAGAAAGCCGGAACAGCTTTACTGTGTGTTTGATGCAGACATGAACGTTGTGTATTCGAGGTGAATATTTATGCAAAATGAATTGACCGTCCGGGTAGAGCACCCGGAGCTGCCCGCGATCCGGTGGAACGAAGCCGAGGTGCAGCAGAATCTGACCGAAATGCTGGCCGCTTATACCGGGCGCGTCTATACCCCAGACACTATCAAGGACGCCAAAGCCGACCGCGCCGCTGTGAACAAGCTGGACAAGCAGCTCAGCGATGCCGCCCGCAGCGCCAAAGCCTTTTACATGAAGCCGCTGGAAGAGTTTTTGCAGAGCGCCAAGCAGATGCAGGGCCAATGCAAACAGGTCTCTGGGGCCATTGATACTCAGGTTAAGGCCGTTGAGGAAGCCGAGCGGCAAGACAAGCAGGATGCACTGCAGGCCGTCTATACGGACTGTATCGGTGAGCTTCGTGAGCTTATCCCCTTTGACCGCTTGCTGGTGCCCCAGTGGCTCAACAAAACCTATGACCTTGCGAAGGCAAGCCGGGAGCTGCGCAAGAGTGTGGAGACCCGGCGGGAAGAGCTGCGCCTGATCCGGGAGACCTGCGGCGAGGACGCCGAAGCCTGCACCACGGAATACCTGCGTGACCTGAATCTGAACGCTGCTCTTGTGGAGCACAGCCGCCGTCAGAACGCACGGGAAGCCCAGCGCCGCGCAGAGGCTGAACGGAAGGCCGCAGAGCGTGCGCAGGCTGCTGCACCGGTCGTTAGCCCTCCCACCGAGGAAGAGCGTCAGATCAAGGCAGAAGCCGCGCAGGAAGCGCAGACCAATGCCGCCATCACTCCGGAAGGCAGGCTGGATTTTGGGATGCTGCAACGTTTTGCAGAGCCTGTACAGCCGGAAGCCCCCTCCCGCAAAAGGTATAGCTTCTGGGTGGAGTTCACCCGGGAAGATATCGCATGGTTCAAGCAGGGAGCTGCCGAGCGCGGTTTCCGCTATGGTTCTATCAAATAATTTTGGAGGTAATTTATTATGGCACTTAACCGTTCTGGCGCACCTGCGCCCACCGCATCCGGCTCTGTTTCCAACGCGCAGGCTTTGGCAAATCGCTCCATGCAGCGCACTGCTGTCGCTGGCAATACGGCTTTGCAGCCTGCTTCCCCGTCCGTTCCGGTGGAGATCACCGGTGCCGATGGCCAGCACTTCACCGTGAGCTTTTCGGACATCCGTAATTTTATTGAGCCGAAAGCCACGGATGCTGAATGCAAGATCTTTTTGGAGACCTGCAAGCAGTATCACCTGAACCCCTTCACCAAGGAAGCTTACCTGATCCACTACGACAATAAAAACGAGAGCACGGCCAGCACCATTGTGCTTGGCAAGAACTGCTATCTCCAGATGGCCGAGCGGCATCCGGCCTATGACGGTTTTGAAGCTGGCGTGATCGTGCTGACTGCTGACGGCAAGTTGCTCAAACGTGAGGGGTCCATTGCTTACGACGGCGAGACTCTTCTCGGCGGCTGGGCAAAGGTCTACCGCAAGGACCGCATCCGTGCCAGCTATGAGGAAGTCAAGCTCAGCGAATACGATACCGGCAAATCTCTCTGGAGTGGCAAAAAGGCTACCATGATCCGCAAGGTGGCACTGGTGCACGCCCTGCGCGAGGCGCTCCCGTCCACCTTCGGCGCGCTGTACGACGAGAGCGAGGTGCGCGTGGATGTCGAAAGCACCGCCCGCGATGTGCCGCCCGAAGAGCTGCCAGTGCTGGACCCCTATGAAGGGTCCCACCGTCACCGCAAAGCGGTCGGCACTCTTCCCCCTGTTCAGGAAGAGTCGACCGCCGAGGACCCCGCAGATGATCCGTTCCGGGGTGATGATGCATGATCGTCCAGACCAAGAACGGCATCATGCTGCACGGCGAGATCGCCAAAGACCCGGTGCTCCGGGATGCCGGGCAGAAGCAGGTGCTGAAATTCGACCTGAAAGCCAGCCGCACACAGGATGAATCCGGCAAATGGCAGAGCTTCTTTGTGGGTGTTAACCTCTGGCACGGCATCGACCAGTGGGACGGGATGCTGCAGAAAGGCGATCAGGTCGCAGTTTTTGCTCAAAAGCTGAAAGAGCGGGAGTATAACGGCAAGACATACTACGACGTAGATGCCGATGATGTTGTGCCCGGTGGGCTGGTGACGTTCCGCTGGCTGCAACAGATGATCGACCTGATGGCGCAGCCCGGCACGCCGCCGGCCCCCGAAGAATCTGCGGCTGACTTGCAGGATGGCCAGATGTATTCCGGCGAGAGCCTTGCAGACTATGCGCCGCGCAGCACCAGCGCACAGGAAGCGGCCCCCTCTGCCGAGTATGACCCCATCAACGACGATGCGGACGACCTGCCGTTCTGATTTTGCAAGCTGTGCTATCTGGCTATACGGGCGTGCAAAGGAGGTGATTGAGTGGCAAAGGACGAAAAAAAATCGTTTGTGGTGTATCTGGACTGGTTCGATGCACTGGAAGAGTATACGGATGCAGAAGTTGGCCAGCTGATGCGGGCTTTGGCGAAACACGTCCGCACCGGCGAAAAGCCAGCATTTTCCGACCGTGGAATGCGTGGGAATTTCCGGTTTATGTGCAATGGCGTGGATTCGGCTACAGAAAAGTACGAGAACGTCAAGCAAAAGCGCCGTGAAGCCGGAAAAGCCCGTGCTGCTCAAATGCAAGCAAATTCAGCAAATGCTAGCACATGCTACCAAATGCAAGCAAGTGGTAACTATAATGATACTGTTAATGGAACTGGAACTGTTAATGGAACTGGAACTGTTATATCCCCTAACGGGGATATATATAATAGCGCCGCCGCCGCCGTTGACGTAGAGCTCTCTAAAATCGTCCGGCATTATCAGCAGGCCGTTGGGGATTTCCCACGCTCTGCGCTGGAAAAGTTGCAAAAGTGGCGGCAGGAGTACAGCACCGAGATGATCTTGTTGGCAATCGACAAGGCTACAGAAGCCGGAAAACGATCGTGGAGCTACATCAACGGCATATTGTCCGGATGGAAACGGGACGGCCTGCGCACGCCTGGGGATGTGGAAACCAACGAACAAAACCGACAGGCCAGACCGCAGGGCAGGCAGCCAACCGAGACCGTAGACGACCAGCTTGCCCGGGTTCTGGCGAAAATGGACAGAGAAAGAGGGTTTGAGACATGACACGGGAGGACGTGGCAAAGCTGATCCGCATGAATTTTGTACTGTACAAGCTGGGCTCCAAGCCGCTGACAGACGAGGAGATGCAGACCACCATCGATGTGTGGGTGTACCAGTTTTGCGATTATGACGGCGATACCGTCAAGCGGGCTTTTCTGGCGGCGAACCGAGTATGCGTTTACCCGGTCACGGTGGCCGACATTTTCAAGCAGCTTTCCCAGTGCCTTGACCCGTCTGCCGAGTGGGAAGCTCTGGCTGTGGCAGCACGCAAAGCACAGACGTTTTTGAGCTGGCGCAAGTTCCCGATGGTGACTGGCATTGACGAAAAGGGCGGGCTGCTGCGTAGTGACGGACAGAAAGAGCTGAAAGCCCTGTATGACCAACTTCCCCCGGCGGCAAAATCCTATGCCGGGAGCGTGGGGGGGCTGGCAGAGCTGGCTGAAATGCCAGACCTTACATACCGCCGTGCCGAGTTTTTGAAGCAGGCGCAGGCCGATATCACCACCGCCCCGCGTGAAGCGGCAAGGCTGCGGGCGAGTGAGCCGCCAAGGAAGGAGATTGAAGGATGAAGGCTGTTGATACATGCTTTCACTGCCCCGACCGTCACCCGATCTGCCACGACAGCTGCCCACGGTACGCAGAGTACAAGCGTCAGCTGAAGGAGCAACGTGCATACACTAACGCGCACCAAGCGGCAGAGCGGATCAGCCGCAACGATTTCAACAAAGAAGGATGGATGGGAGGGAGAAAACGGTGAAAGTGCTGATTGCCTGCGAGGAATCGCAGGAGGTGTGCAAGGCTTTCCGTGCCCGTGGGCATGAAGCCTACTCGTGCGACTTGATTGAACCGTCCGGCGGGCATCCTGAATGGCACATTCTCGGCGACTGCTTAAAGGCCATTGAGGGGGGGCAGGTCGTGACCATGGACGGAACTGCGCATGATGTGCCCCGCTGGGACATGATTATTGCATTTGTCCCCTGCACCAAGACGAGCAACGCGGGAGCACGACACTTGTACAAGGGCGGCAAGCTTAATCTTTCCCGGTATTACGATGGATTATGCGGCAAGGCGCTTTTCCTTGCCGTGTGGGCGGCAGACTGCGAAAAAGTGGTGATCGAGAATCCTACTCCCAGCAAGATTTTTGACTATCCGAAGCCTACGCAGGCAATCCAGCCCTACGAGTACGGGCACCCGTACAGCAAGAAAACGCTGCTGTGGGAGCGCGGCGTACCGCCGCTACACCCGACAAACATCGTAGAACCTACCGCGACATGGTGCCCGTCAGGCTCCTATTCGCACAAGCATGGTGAGCAACACAAGGGCATGTTTACCACCGACCGCGCAAAGAACCGGGCAAAGACTTTTCCGGGCGTTGCAAAAGCGATGTCGGAACAATGGGGGTGATACCTGATGAAAGCAGTATTGATGAGCATACAGCCTAACTGGTGCAAGTTTATTTGGGCCGGGATGAAAACCGTAGAGGTGCGTAAGACCCGCCCGACGCTGGAAACGCCATTCAAAGCGTACATCTACTGCACCGGTCACGATGGCTGGATTATTAAATCGCCCAAGGCAGGCATGCAGAAGATGGACAGCAGAGTGATCGGCGAGTTCACCTGTGACAAAATCGACAAGCTAACCCATGTTGGAGCGATGGGCAGCAACGAACCGCCGAAGCTGCAAATTGTAACCCTTGACTTGTTGTATAAGCCAGCTGACGAGCTGCTTCAAGCGGCTTGCTTGACCGAAGCACAGGCTGAAAAGTATCTCAAGGGTGGTGACGGTTACGGCTGGCACATTTCCGACCTTAAAATTTACGACAAGCCCAAAAGCATTTTAGATTTTCACCGTGCGGTAGATAAAACCAAGCTTTGGTGTGAAAAATGTGCTATTGGCGGGAAGAAGGGCACAGCTTGTGCATTTTGCTACGGTTTGAATGGTCTTAGAATCCGCCGCCCGCCCCAAAGCTGGTGCTATGTGGAGGAATTGAGCAATGAATAACCGAAGAACGGCTGCCAGCATTCGCCGTAGCTATACCGGTGCCCGAAGCCGCGCAGAGGGCGAAGGCTTTGAGCACATTATTGACAATGCCTGCGCCTATTACAGATCCATCGGCCTTGCAGACATCGAAAAGACCCCTGAACCTATGCGTCCGATCGGAAGCCCAGACCGTGCTGGCCGGTTCCTTGCCTGCTACACGAAACAGGCCCAGCCGGACTACAAAGGCGTTCTCAAAGGCGGAAGAGCCATCAATTTTGAAGCCAAGCACACCGACAGTGACCGGCTAACCTTTGATCGTGTGTTGACCGCGCAAGCGCTTCGTTTGAGCCGCACAGAAGCCCTCGGAGGTGTCGCCTTTGTACTATGCTCATTTAGCGGCAGGGCTTTCTACCGCGTCCCGTGGGCCGTCTGGAAGGACATGAAACGGCTGTTTGGCCGAAAGTACATCACCCCTGCGGATTTGGCAGAGTACCGCGTCCCGTTTGCAGCGCCCGGAGTGCTGCTGTTTTTGGAAGGAATAAAGGAGTGAAACGATGATCAGCACATGGACACCTGAAAGCGAGAACGAAAAGCCGCCTCAGAACGATAAAGCCCGGCAGGTTCGGGCATGGTTTGAACGCCTGCCCCGGATGCGGGAGAAAATCCAGCAGCAGGAAGAGCGCATTGTAGACCTGCAATGCATTGCTACTGCTACCACATCCACCGTCTCAGCTGCACCCGGACGTTCCGGGACCAGCGACAAGGTAGGGAATGGGGGAGCGGCCATTGTGGAAGCCAAGGAAAAGCTGGCCGCCCTCAAGTGCGAGTATGTTGAGATGCAGAAAGCGGCCATTGATACGGCATACCTGCTAAATGCTGACACGGCATCTATTCGCCGCAGCAAGTGCATTATCCTGTGCTATGTTGAGGGAAAGACCCGCGAGCAGGCTGCTGCTGAGGTGGGCTTTGCACAGGCACACACGGCGTCCAGAGCCATCACAGCCGGTTTTGAAGCCCTTGCAGAGATATGGGAAGCAACACCTTTTTACAATTTTGACGAAAGTGCATAAAAATCGCGTGCTTTTTTGTACAGTCCCGGGTATGCACGCGGTATGTACAGGAACCGGGCAAAAGTGATTGAATATTACCATCGGCAATGCCGGAAAGGCAAACCGATACACGCAGTCTCCGAAACGGACCTCCATGATAATGTTTCCTCCTTTTGGCTTTGCGGACATTTTTCTCTCTTCACGTTTCGCGGGCTGCTTCTATGCGATACACTGACACAAAGGCAGCCTGCCGCTCATGAGAGACAGGAGGCGGTTCGATTCCGCCGTATCGCACCGTATGGCGCATGGACTAGACAACCCGCAAGGCCGCACGTGCAACCTCCCGTGCCAAGAAAAGGCCTTAGAATCCTTGCCAAGGTGTAGCTTTCCTGACAGGATGTGCGCCAACCAACAGCCCCGGCGGCGAACCGGAGCTGTTTTTATATGACCGCCTAAGCGCAATTTGGAGCGCGGCGCGTGTGTGTAGACACGGCTGGTTCGATTCCAAGGGCGGTTTTTATATTCCCGTAGCTCAAGTGATGGAGCAGCGGTCTCCAAAACCGCAGGATGCAGGTTTGATTCCTGCCGGGAATGCCATTTTGCGTGCCCTATGAGGGGGCCGCGCAATAGCGGGGCATCCGGCCGCGAAAGTTCCGGATGCAGCAGCACCCACCCGTTGACGTTGTCCAAACTGAATGCACGGGTGCTGCTTATTTTGATATTTCTGCCGTTCGGTTTTCCGGGCGGTTTTTCTTTTGCATGAGTTTAGAGAGGTGGTGGCTTTGGGTGCGAAGCGGCTGACAGATAAGCAAAAAAAGAAGATCGTTGCTGACTATGTGCAGCTGCAGAGCTACACCAGAACTGCAAAGCTGAACGACGTGGCAGAAAGCACCGTGCGGAAAATCGTGAAAGATAATCCCAAGTGTGCGGATTTGTGCGCCTTAAAAAAAGAGCAGAACACGCAGGACATGCTTTCGTATCTGGACAGCAAGCGCGGGGAAGCGCAGGACCTGCTCGGGCTGTACTTGCAGGCGATGGCAGACCCGGACAAAATCGCAGAAGCGACGCTGCCACAGCTGTCAACGGCGTTCGGCACCATCGTGGACAAGTTTGCCGCGCTGGGAGGCCAGAGCGGAACGAACATCCCGGACGATGGCCTGCTGGAAGCCCTGAGCGCTGCAGCAGACCTCAGCCCGCCGGATGATGTGGACATGCTGCCGGAGGAAGAGGACGACCATGCGGAAAAGTAACGGTTTTCGCTGGAAAGCCATCAGCCAGCGGCAAAAGCAGGTCCTCAGCTGGTGGGCACCGCAGAGCGCATACAGCAGCTATAACGGCATCATTGCCGACGGCGCTATCCGCTCGGGCAAGACCTTTGCCATGAGCTTTTCGTTTGTACAGTGGGGCATGACCTGCTACAACGGCCAACAGTTCGCCATGTGCGGCAAGACCATCGCCAGCTTCCGGCGCAACGTGCTGGGCACGCTCAAGCAGCAACTGACGGCCCGCGGTTACAACGTCAAGGAGCACCGGGCAGAAAACTGCATGACCGTCAGCAAGGGCGGAAAGTCCAACGAATTTTACTTTTTCGGCGGCAAGGACGAGAGCAGCCAGGATCTGATCCAGGGCATCACGCTGGCGGGTGCATTCTTTGACGAAGTGGCCCTGATGCCGCAGAGCTTCGTCAATCAGGCCACGGCCCGATGCTCCGTCACCGGGTCAAAGTTCTGGTTCAACTGCAACCCGGGCAGCCCGCAGCACTGGTTCTATCTGGAGTGGGTGCGGAAATGCCGCTCCCGCAGGATGATGTACCTCCATTTCACGATGGACGACAACTTGTCACTTTCCGAGGACATCAAGGCCAGATACCGAAGCCAGTACAGCGGCGTTTTCTATCAGCGCTACATTCTGGGCTTGTGGACGGTGGCCGAGGGTCTTGTTTATGACATGTTCGACCGCAAGAAGCACGTCATTGACGTGCTGCCGGAGCTGTCACCAAAGAGCGCCTATGTGGCGTGTGACTTTGGCACCCAGAACGCGACCGTTTTTCTGCTGATTCAGAAACAGGCGGATGCAGACTGCTGGATCGTAACGCGGGAGTACTACTATAGCGGCCGCGAACAGAAAAGGCAAAAGACCGTGGGTGAGTACGTCACAGACCTCAAGGCGTGGCTGAACGGGCTTAAGCCGGAAAGGGTCATCGTTGACCCCTCTGCCTTGCCCCTGATTACGGAGCTTCGCAAGAACGGATTCACCCAGACCCCGGCGAACAACGACGTTCTGAGCGGAATTCTGGACGTGCAGACCATGCTGCAGACCGGGCGGCTGAAGATCTACAAAGAATGCAAGCACACGCTGGAAGAGTTCGGCGTGTACGCTTGGAATCCAGATAAAGACGACACCGTGCTGAAGGTCAACGACCACTGCATGGACGCTATCCGCTATTTCGTGCGCACAAAGCGCCTTGTGAAACTGAGGGATTGATTTTGAGCACTGTATACAC
>ERZ1034998.254-NODE-254-length-36605-cov-5.438358_pt1 | contig 36605 bp, 31 predicted proteins | sample MGYA00520621_ERZ1034998 | MGnify/ENA primary metagenome ERZ1034998 (study PRJEB33766, sample SAMN09781748) | gut metagenome | biome: gut microbiome | host: Homo sapiens | place: Madagascar | study: EMG produced TPA metagenomics assembly of the PRJNA485056 data set... | reverse complement strand
GGCATATTGTACAAAAATGGAAAATGTTTTTGGATAAAACGATTAAGTACGAAATTTTACGGAAATTTACGAAAACGTTTTAGTTAGAGAAAAATCTAGTGGAAAAATGCACAAAAATGGATATGCAAAAATATGAAATTAGACGAATTGACGAAAAAGACTTGAAAAGTGACTCGGAAAGGAGTATTGTAATCTTACGAAAACGATTAAGCAATCGGTTCGCAACGTGTATGTGAGGGAAGTGACATGGTCTCTTTAAAGGATATCGCGGCTGTCTGCGGAGTGTCGACGGCGACGGTCAGCAAGGCATTACGTGATCAAATTGATATAAGTGAAGAGACGAGAGATCGCATCAAGCAGATGGCAGATCAGATGGGGTATTTTCCGAACGCAGCAGCAAGGGCTCTTAAGACCAATGAATCAAAGAACCTTGGTGTTCTATATGAGGAGGATACCGGCAAGGGACTCGCCCATGAGTATTTCTCAGGAGTGCTGCAAGGGTTTAAGATGCAGGCGGAGAAGTTAGGATATGACATTACCTTTATCAATACGCATCATGGAATGCAGGGAATGTCTTATCTGGAACATTGCAGATACCGCAACTTTGCAGGGGTGGTTATCGTGTGTGCCGCTTATTCGGATCCGGAAGTACTCGAACTGTTAAACAGCGATTTCCCGACAGTGACGATCGACTTTGTACACCATAACTGTACAGCAGTCAATTCCAACAACGTGCAGGGCATGCGGGAACTTCTCGAATACATAATGAGTATGGGACACAGACGTATCGCATACATCCACGGAGAAGATTATTCTGTAGTTACCAAGGAACGCATTGCTACATTTTATCAGGTGATGGAAGAACATAACCTGCCGGTGGACGAAGCCTATATAAAGGAAGGCCTTTATCTGGAGCCGGAGGTGGCAGAGCAGCGGACCAAAGAACTCTTACAGATGCCGCAGCCGCCAACCTGCATCCTTTACCCGGATGACACGGCATTGATTGGCGGGGTGAATGCCATACGGGAGATGGAGCTTCGCATCCCGGATGATATTTCGGTGGCAGGATATGACGGAACGAGTTATTCCCAGATGTTATATCCGAAGGCAACAACAATCCAACAGGATACAAATCGGATCGGCAAGGAAGCAGCAAGCCGTCTGATCAGTATTATAGAAAAACCTAAGACAGCACTTATGGAACGGGTGATTGTCGAGGGCATCCTGATCAAAGGCCAGACCGTTGGCAGGATTTAAGCAACCAGATCTTCCGGGATACCGGAGATCAAGATTTAAAAAAAGCCGGAAGGCAAAATAAGGAGGAGGATTTTCAATGAAAAAGAAAATCGTAAGCACTTTATTGTGCGCAGCAATGGCAGCTACTATGTTAGCTGGATGTGGCAGCAGCGATGCTGGTAATGACGCAGGAACAAATGATTCCAATACCAGCGCAGATGCAGGAACAGATGCTGGTTCTGATGCAGGAACAGACGCAGGTTCCGATGCAGGAAGCGACGCTTCATACACAGGAAATATTTCAATCATGCACTTCTCAACTTCAGAAGAGTCTGAGGGAAATGGTGGATCTGATGGATTCAGAACATGCCTTGCAAAGTGGCAGGAAGAGAACCCGGACATCACACTTGATGAGACCGTTCTTGCAAATGCTGATTACAAGACACAGATTGCTACTCTTGCAGCAGCAGATGACCTTCCGGATGTATTCCTTCTTCAGGGTATGAATACCATCAGCTGGGCAAATCAGGGACTTGTATATGATCTGACAGACTCCATTAAGTCTTCACCTTATGCAGATCTGTATAACATGGACTACTTAGTACCATTTACAGCAGGCGGTGAGTATTATGCTTATCCGGCATTGACCGGTGGTACCTGTACCGTTGTCGTTTATGATGAGGCTATGTGGAAGGCTGCCGGATATGATGCATTCCCAACCACATGGGCAGATGTTGAAGCAGCAGATGCTTACTTCAACGAGCAGGGCATCGATACCATAGCATTTGGTAACCAGGGACAGTGGAATATGAACTCTGACTTTATGTCATGCTTAGGATATCAGTACACCGGAACCGAATGGTTCTCTAACATCATCGCTGGTAACGGTCAGGCAGCTTTCACAGATCCTGAGTTTGTTGCAGCTTTGACTGAGACACAGCGTCTCTTCCATGATACTGACCTGTTCAACAAGGACTTCAACGCACTGACCAACGAGGATGCCCGTGAGCTTTACATCTCTGGTAAGGCTGCAGCTTTCATTGGTGGTAACTGGGATGTATCTTACATTCAGGCTACATTGGCAGACACTGACAAGTACAACACCACTAAGTTCGCTGTCCTTCCACAGGCTGCTGACGCAACCAAGTATGAGAAGTTCCAGAACATCGGTCTTGGATATGGTGTAGCTATCAGCGCTAAGGTTGCTGATGATCCGGCAAAGCTTGCAGCATGCATCAACCTTGCACAGTACTTAACCGGTACCGAGTTCTCTAACTACGTTGGTGAGAACTACGCACTTGGCGGATTCTGCGGATCTGATTTTGATCTTTCCAAGTTTGATCAGTTTACACAGGATTTCTACAACTTCTCTTATGTTGATAACAAGGGCTGTGAAATCTACGACTCTTATGTAGATGGTTCTGTATGGTCTGTATTAAATACAGAGATGCAGGAAATGGTAAATGGTGACAAGGATCCTGCTACCGTAGCGGCTGATACTCAGGCTGCTTACGAGGCATATCTTGCACAGTAAGTTTACTTAGAAGAATATATACCGTCCGGACATATTGTCCGGGCGGTTATATAAAACGAAGCAACGCATTGGCTTCGTTATTTTTTTAAAAGCCTTTTTACGGAATGATGTACAACTTGAACGGGAGGCAATGTTATGCTGAAATCGATTAAACCAAAGAAATGGGTAATAGCTGCATATTTGTTTATACCGGTTGCACTTTACATATTCACCGTATTTGCACCATTGGTAGCAGCCTTGTTTTATAGCTTCTTTGACTGGAAGGGCGGCCCTGCTAAGACTTTTAGCGGAATCTCAAACTATATAACGTTATTTCACGATGCGGAATTCTGGGCTTCCTTTAGACATAATATTTTTCTGGTAGTTGCTTGTATTATTGGACAGATTGGAATTGCATTTATCATGGTTATGCTTGTCAATTCCAAGTTAGCAAAAGCGAAAGGTATCCATAGAACATTCGGATTTTTTCCAAGCACAATATCAGCAGTCTGCATTGGTTACATCTGGATGATGATCTATGATTATAATAAAGGATTGTTGAACTGGTTTCTTGAGGCGATTGGTAAGGGTGATGCGAAGAAAGTGTGGTTGAACGAACCGGGACTGATCATGCTTTTGGTTGCCATTCCTTTGATCTGGCAGTTCATCGGATATTACATGGTAATTCTTCTGTCGGCGGTATCCTCCATCAGCACGGAGGTATTAGAGTCCGCAGAGATTGATGGAGCAACTGGTTTCCAGCGTGCCCGCTATATTGTATTACCACTTGTAAAGAACACCATTTTGGTATGTATCACCCTGTGTATCGCAGGTAACATGAAAGCCTTTGATAACATCTACGTTATGACAAAGGGTGGACCGGGATATTCATCCATGGTTATGGCAATGTACGGATACAAAGTGTCATTTGAGCAGTCCAACTTAGGATATGGTTCATGTATTTCTGTAGGAATCTTCGTGCTGTCACTCGCAGTTATCGGTGGTTCCCAGGCTCTCCTTAAGTACCTTACCACAGATAAGTACGACAGGGATGAGCAGAAGCGTCTGAACCAGATTGAGAAGGAAAGAAGACAGGCAGCTAAGATGCGCAGGAAAGGGGGAGCTTTAAATGTCTAAGGAAGTTGTAGTGAAGCCGGTTGAGAGCAAGTCAACAGGTAAGACAATAAAGAAAGGCATCCTCGGAGTTATCATCAATGCTATTTTGATCATATTCTCTGCATCATGCATTTTCCCACTGGTGTGGATGCTGTATTCCTCTCTGAAGGAAAAACGAGTATTCAACGCAGATATTATCGGATTGCCAACCAATCCGTCTATTGTAAACTATAAAAAAATCTTATCCAACAAGGACTTTAACATTCTGACAACCATGTGGGACAGTCTTCGTACCACAGTGATCTCAGTTATCCTGATCGTTTTGATCGCGTTTATTGTTGGATACATTCTTTCAAGAATTGATTTTGCATTGAATAAGCCGTTATATGTTATGTTCCTGATGGGTATGCTGATCCCGATCCATTCCTTGATGGTTCCGATCTACATTATTTTTTCAAGAACGAATTTATCAAACCACTGGTTTACATTGTTATTCCCTTATGTTGCGTTCGCGCTGCCGATGTCGATATTCCTGGTGCAGGGCTATGTAAAGGGAATACCGGTAGAACTGGAAGAGGCTGCGGCAATCGATGGTTCTTCCTTTTCCAAGACGATGTTTGGAATCATCTTACCGGTCTGCAAACCGATTCTGGTTACGGTAGCAATCATCAATGTATTTAGCTGCTGGAATGAATTCTCATTTGCTTTGATTCTTATCAAGGATCGAATCCTTTATACCGTTCCTCTTGGATTGAAGCAGTTTACCGGACAGTTCAGTTCAGACTATCCGAAGATGATGGCGGCAATGTTACTGACAATGTCACCGGTCGTTGTGTTCTACTTTGCATTCAGCAAGCAGATCATCAAGGGAATGGTTGCCGGTGCAGTAAAAGGTTAAAAAGTATTCTTCAAATAATAATTTCTTTTCATTTTTCCTCAAACAAAAACCCTTCGCGTCTTGCGGAGGGTTTTTGCGTTGAATCCCAAAATGGAACATATCACATGGAGTATTTTACCTTAATCTTATAAATTCCGACATAAATGTCAAAAAAGGGCGAAAGATTTTCCGTATTTAAAGGCAAAAAATGTGGAATGGTGCATGAAAATATGATATAGTTAAAATCGAATTTTATCGCTGTAGTTATAATTTGGAGGTCTTTTATGAGCGAGAATAAATTAAGAAAACGAAACGAGATCCCGGTGGAAGATACCTGGTGTTTGGAAGATATGTATGCAACGGATGAATTGTGGGAGGCAGAGCAGCAGAAGCTGGAGCAGCTCGCAGATGAGATTGCAGAGTACAAGGGAACTCTGGCAGAGAATGGGGCGAAGCTGCTCAGTTTTTTTGAAAAGAGTGATGAGATCGCATATTACAGATCCCGCGTGACCGTATATGCCAACCAGAGAAATCATCAGGATACCGCAGTTTCCAAGTATCAGGGATATGTCGCAAAGGCAGAACATGCTTCCGTCAAGACGGCTGCCGCAATGTCCTTTGCCAAGCCGGAGATTCTGGCTATCCCGGAGAAACGTCTGCAGGAGCTGATGGATGAGGAACCGAAGCTGAAAAAGTATGAGCGCTGTTTGCAGGAGATCCTGCGGGCAAAGCCGCATACGCTTTCTGAGGCGGAGGAGAAGCTTGTCGCAATGGCAGGAGAAGCACTCAGCGGAGCAGAGAATACCTTCTCTATGCTGAACAATGCGGATATTAAGTTCCCGACGATCCGTGATGTGGAGGGCAACCGTATCCCTCTTACCAACGGTAACTTTGTCGTACTGGAGAAGAACAAGGATCGAAGCTTGCGCAAACAGGCATTTGAGGGACTGTACCATACTTACGAGAAGCTGGGTAACACGATTGCTTCCATCTATCTGAATCAGGTAAATGCGAATGAGTTTTATGCCGCTGCGGCAAAGTATCCGAGTGCACGCGCAATGTTTCTGGACGAGGGGAATATCCCGGAGCAGGTATATGACAGCCTGATCGAGGCAGTACACGCACATCTTCCGGCGGTACACCGCTATGTTGGATTGCGCAAGAAGCTGCTGGGCGTAGATAAGCTTCAGATGTATGATTCATACGTTCCGATCGTTGAGAGCGTAGAGCATAAATACACCTTTGAGGAAGCAAAGGAGATCGTCTTAAAGGCACTTGCCCCGATGGGCGAGGAATATATCGCTATCCTGCAAGAAGGCTTTGACAACCGCTGGATCGATGTATACCAGAACGAGAACAAGCGTACCGGCGCATATTCCTGGGGCGCTTACGGCACACATCCGTATGTACTTTTGAATTTCCAGGGAGATCTGGACAGCGTGTTTACACTGGCACATGAAATGGGACATGCGATCCACACCTATTACTCCGATAAGATGCAGGATATTACATATTCCGGTTACCTGATTTTTGTCGCGGAGGTTGCATCCACCTGTAATGAATCACTGCTGATGCATTATCTTCTGGAAAATACGGATGACCCGAAGGAGCGCAGGTATCTGATCAACCACTTCTTAGAGTCCTTCCGCGCAACGGTATTCCGCCAGACGATGTTTGCGGAGTTCGAGAAGCTTGTTCACGAAAAGAAGGAAGCAGGCGAGCCGCTTACCAAGGAAGTACTTAACCAGATCTACCACGACCTTGTCGTGCTGTATTTTGGACCGGAAATGGTCGTAGACGAAGAAATTGATTGTGAGTGGATGAGGATTCCGCACTTTTATACGTCGTTCTATGTATATCAGTATGCGACAGGCTACTCAGCAGCAACCGCTTTCTCCAAGAAGATCTTAAGCGAGGGCAAGCCCGCAGTGGATGCGTATGTCAGCAATTTCTTGAGCGGTGGCTGCTCAAAGGATCCGATCGACCTGTTAAAGTCGGCGGGCGTTGACATGAGCACACCGAAGCCGGTGGAAGATGCACTGTCTGTATTTGAAGAGTACCTTGCACTGTTCGAACAGCAGATATAATTTTTGGCAACAATAACAAAGGGAGGAAAAAGTTATGGATTTACGGACAAAGCAGTTAGAAGATACAAACCGCATTGGAAGCATTGGCGCAATCGTTATTTCATCAGTAATCCTTATTATGACATTGCTTGGATTTGTGTATGGAAGCGGCGCATATCTGGTGGTGCGTGCGGCTGTGGCAATCGCGGTGATCCTCATCAACGTTGTCCTTGGCAGAGTTATGAAGTCAAGCCCGAATTATGTGCATGTGTGCAGCTATTCCCTGCTTGCAGTCTACCTGACAACAGCTGTAACGGCACGCTCCCTGACGATGATGGCAGTTTTATACAGTATCGCAATCCTTCTGATGGCATATGCAAGCATCAAGATTGCTTACGAAGGCGCGATCGCCGCTTTACTTGGACTGACGATCAGCGCGGGCATGCTGCTTAAGATGGGGCTTACCAATGCAACGGAGACCGTAATGGCAGGCATGTTTGCAATCTGTGCCTGCATTCTGGAGGTTATCATTACCAAGATGCTGATCAGGCATACCAGCGAGAATGTTGCGGCAGCACAGTCCGCAGCAGATGACCAGATCCGCACATCTTCCGAGGTGGTTCGTCTGGCGGAGGAGTTAAACCAGAAGTTTGTTGAGGCGCAGGGCGTTTCTTCTACTTTGAATGAGGCGATGCAGTCCAGCCACAATTCCGTTAAGGAGATTTCGGAAAGCACGAAGCTGACTGCGGAGGCAATCGAGCAGCAGACAACACAGACCTCGGATATTTATCAGAGTATCCAGGCGGTAGGCAAAGAGGCACAGGCAATCAGCGAGATCTCCGACCGCACCAATGAGACGATCAATGAGGGCGTAGCGCTGATCGAAAAATTAAAGGATCAGGCGGCAGGCGTAGCCAGGATCAATACCGAGACAAAGGCGACTACGGAGGCACTCAACGTCAGCATCCGTGATGTTCAGGCAATCACAGAGACCATCCTTGGGATTTCAAGCCAGACCAACCTGCTTGCACTCAATGCTTCCATCGAGGCGGCAAGAGCAGGCGAGGCAGGAAAGGGCTTTGCGGTGGTTGCAGATGAGATCCGCAGCCTTTCCGAGGGAACCAGACAGGCAACGGAGAAGATTTCCGAGATCATTGCAAGACTGACGAAGGATGCGCAGAGCGCCGCAGACAGCATGCTGCAGTCAGCGGAATATGCGCAGAAGCAGAATGAACTGATCGAGGAGACCGGCACGAAGCTTGCAGATATGCAGGCGGAGACGGACGAGCTGCACAGAGGTGTCGTTCAGGTAAATGAAGCGGTACAGAAGGTCGTTGAGGCAAATACGATCATCATGGAGAGCGTGACCAACCTTTCCGCAACAAGTCAGGAGGTTGCCGCATCCAGTGAGACAATGCTGCAGATCAGTGATTCTTCAATGAGTGCATTAGGCAGCATGAATGATGTGCTTGCAGAGATCAACAAGATCTCACACAATATGGAAGAGGCTGCAAAATAAATCATTTTGCAGGAAATGGAGTACAGATGGACAGAATTAAAAGCTTTGAAATCAATCATAACATTCTCGAACCGGGATTTTATATTTCACGCGAGGACGGTGGCATCATCACCTATGACCTTCGCACAAGAAAGCCAAACGCAGGCGATTACATGAGCAATCTCTGCATGCATTCGGTAGAGCACATGTTTGCAACGTTTGTGCGCAACTCCGAAATCGCATCCGATGTGGTCTACTTCGGACCGATGGGATGCCAGACGGGATTTTATCTGCTCGTCCGCAATCAGAAGCCGTCCGATGTGTTTGATATCACCAAGAAGATCCTGGCACAGATACTCGCATACGAGGGACCGGTGTTCGGTGCTTCTGCAATCGAGTGCGGCAATTACCGTAATCTTGACCTTGCGGCAGCGAAGGAAGAATGTGGGAAATACCTTGCAGTTTTAGAAAAGCAGACGAATATGGAATTTACATACCCGAAGGAGGATTAACAAATGAAGATCGGCGTTATTGGCGCTATGCAGATGGAAGTGGACAACTTAAAGGAGACACTTAAGGACACCACAACAGTTACATACAGCGGAGTGGAGTATGTATGCGGCAGGATAAACGATACCGAGGTAGTTGCGGCTGTCTGCGGGATCGGCAAGGTGTTTGCCGCAATCTGCACAGAGGCGATGATCTTAAAGTTTGATGTAGATATGGTGATCAACATCGGTGTGGCAGGTGCGCTCACAAAGGATCTTGGGGTACTCGATGTCGCAGTTGCAGATAATGTGGTGCAGCATGACATGGATACTTCCGCACTGGGTGATCCTTACGGCCTGATCTCAGGAATCAATGAGATCCTGCTTCCGGCAAATCCATCTATGTGCAGGCTGTTAGAAAACTGCCTGCAGGATAAGGGAGTCCACTATCTGACCGGCACGATCGCATCCGGTGACCAGTTTGTGGCAACAGAGGAAAAGAAGACATGGATCCGCAGCCACTTCGAGGCAATCGCTGCCGAGATGGAGGGTGCAAGCATCGGACAGGTATGCTACATCAACAAGGTGCCGTTTGCAATTTTGCGTTCAATTTCCGATAGTGAGGGCGGTGCGATGGATTATCAGACCTTCGCGGAGAAGGCTGCAATCCGTTCCATTGAGGTTGTGGTTGAGTTTATCAACCGCGCAGGAGAGCTGCAGTTATAAACGGAATGCAAATATGGATGCCTGCATAAGATGTAAAAAAGCTTTGTGCAGGTAAATATGAAATACTCGCATTATGTAAACAGAATACAGAAGAAAGTAAGGGAGCTGCAAAGAAAACCTGCTGCGAGAGCATTCGTGGTGGTTCTTTTCTTAAGTCTGCTCCTTTTTGCTTTCCTGATAAAGGATTCGACGGGAAATGGTACATATCTGGCTACGGCGGCAAATATCGGAGCAGACAGCTCCTATGGGGACCGGGAGCTGCCGATCTACTGCGTGGACACGACCGAGAATAAGGTCGCACTCAGCTTTGACGCAGCCTGGGGCGCGGATGATTTTGAGCGGATCATGGAGACTCTGGATAAGCATAAGGTCAAGGTGACCTTTTTTATGACTGGTGGCTGGGTGGAGACATACCCGGACTGCGTGAAGGAACTGGTAGAAAGAGGACATGACCTCGGCAATCACAGTGAGCATCATTATGATATGACCTCAATCTCAAAAGCAGAGCAGCAGGACGAACTCTTAAGGGTACACGACCGGGTAAAGGAGCTGACCGGTTATGAGATGTACCTGTTCCGCCCGCCATACGGCGCATACAGTAATTCTGTCATCAACACCGCATACGGCCTCGGCTACTATCCAATCCAGTGGTCAGTGGACTCCCTCGACTGGAAGGATTACGGCGTAGATTCCATCATCAATACGGTTTGCAATCATAAGGCACTCGCACCGGGCGCGATCATCCTGTGCCACAACGGCGCAAAGTATACGGCGGATGCACTCGATGCAATGCTGACCAGCTTAGAGGAGAAGGGATACCAGATTGTTCCGATATCAGAACTGATCATGCGCCAGAACTACCACATGGATGTTACCGGAAAACAGATCGCGAACTAGGGACGTTCCTTTTGACACGCGCAGCGCCCATTGGCACAACGAACGCCCATTGACACGCGCAGCGCCCATTGGCACAACGAACGCCTATTGACACGCGCAGCGCCCATTGGCACAACGAACGCCCATTGACACGCGCAGCGCCCATTGGCATAACGAGCACTCACTGCCGTGCACAGCGTCTGTTGGAATGAGGCTTGTGCAGTTTGGATAAAAATGAAACAGGAAAAATACGCAAAAACATACAGTGAAAGATGCAATTACACTCAAAAAGAAGAATGGGTATGGCAGTCTGCACAAATAACCGGCGAATGCGCAAAAAATACAAAAAATGCGCACGGAATATGTTGTACATTTTGGCGTGGCACCGTAGCCACGGATTAGGAAATGTGAATAAAAAAGAACCGAAAACCTTGGAAAACTTGCCGATTGAACGCAAAAGCAAAACAATGTTACACTTGAAACATCAAGTGAGCAAACGGTTGCTCAAATGAAGGCAAGGAGGAGAAGCATGAAGAAGAAATGGCTACAACGGACAGTAACAGCCGCATTGGCAACTGCGGTTTGTTTGTCACAAGGTGCATTTGCTAATTTGGGAAGTCTCGTTGAGGTACAGGCAGACACGACCAGTTTATTAACAAATGGTGATTTTGAGACCGATATCTGGTCAGCTGGTAATGGATGGACAGTAACACCGGATGCTTGGGATAATTTTGCAAGCGGTACGATCAAGACAAATTCGGAAGCAGATCATGTGCATGGTGGAAAAAGCGCGCTTGGAATATGGTTTGCAAACGACGATACCAGTGTCACGCTTTCACAGACCGTAAAGCTTGATACCGGAACTTATACACTTTCCGGATATGCAAAGGAAACAAAAGGTGTGACTGCAGGTGTAGAGCTTGTCGAGGCAGGAAGCGCATATACACCAGCCACCGGATATGGAGAATTTTCGGGAAGTATTACGGTGTCTGAGGCTGGATCTTATACAGTAACTGTTAAAGTAAGTGGCAATAGTGGTGCATGGGTTGTGTTGGATGACTTTGCTTTAGTAAAAAATTCAGAAGATACCTCAAGCGAAGAAACTGTTAGCGTGGTAAATGGCGATTTCGAGACAGACATCTGGACGACCGGTAGTGGCTGGACGGTAACACCGGATTCTTGGGACAACTTTGCAGATGCAATCAAGACAAATTCGGAAACTGATTATGTTCATGGCGGAAAAAGCGCGCTTGGAATATGGTTTGCAAACGACAATACCAGTGTCACGCTTTCGCAGACCGTAGAACTTGCAGCAGGAACGTACGCGCTTTCCGGATATGCAAAGGAAACAAAAGGTGTGACTGCAGGTGTAGAGTTTGTTGGGGCAGGAAGTGCATATACACCAGCTTCCGGATATGGGGAGTTTACGGGAACCGTTTCTGTATCAACCGCCGGAATCTATACGTTAGCTGTTAAAGTAAGCGGAAACAAGGGCGCATGGGTTGTGTTGGATGATGTAACGTTAAAGAGAACCGGAGACTATATTCCACCAGCATACAGCTATGAAGATTTACAGACTTTAATTGCAAGTGTTCCAGGTGACACCGGTTTTACAACGGAATCAGAAGCGGCACTTGAGACAGCGCTTGCAGCCGCAAAGGCTTGTACAGAGGAAACAGCCGCGGATGATATTGTAAATTGTTATACAGACTTGGAGACCGCATTAGCTAATCTTGTATATGCGGATGACAATATCTTCGTAGACAAAATAAGTGGTCTCAGTGACGAGTTTATAAAGGGTGTTGATATTTCTTCCTACATTGCAGAGGTAAACAGTGGAGTTGTTTATAAAGACTGGAATGGCAATGAAGTAAAGGACGAGGAATTTATCAGGCTGCTTGCAGATGCGGGCGTGAATTACATTCGACTGCGTGTATGGAATCAGCCAAGCACGGCGGATGGAAAGACCTATGGTGGTGGAAACAATGACCTTGCAACTACCATTGAGATATGTAAGATTATCAAGAACTATAATGATTTAACAGCAACCACAGATGACGATATAAAAGTATTGATCGATTTGCAATATTCTGATTTCTGGGCTGATCCGGATAAGCAGACAGCACCGAAGGCGTGGAAAGACATGGATATAGATACCAGATGCGCTGCGGTAAAGACCTTCACGACAGAGACACTTACAGAGATTGCAAAAACCGGTGTGGAAATTGGAATGGTTCAGATCGGAAATGAGACCAACACCGGTATCTGCGGAACGGCCATACCGTCCGTAGATCAGAAGAATTTTGACACGACGGATCTGACTTCTTATGATTATGTAAAAGTATTCAAGGCTGGCTGTGAGGGCGTTGACGCATACAATGCACAGACTGGTGCAAGCGCCAAGAAAGTGGTTCATTTTACAGATCCTCATACGGCAGGAACTTTTTATGCAGAACTGTTGATCAAGGGTGGAGTTGACTACGATGTATATGCAACTTCCTATTATCCGTTCTGGCATGGAACCACCAGCAATCTTAAGGATATGCTTACCAGCATCTCTAAGCTGACGAATGCATCCGGAAACAATATACAGGTTATGGTCGCAGAGACACAGTACGTCCATACAAACGAGGATTACGATGGTGCGGACAATCAGGCGTATGAAGGAAAGAACAACATTGACCTGTCCGGCTGGTCTGTTTCTTTACAGGGACAGGCGAATGAAATCCATGATGTGATGGCAGCAGTAGCCGGTGTCGGCGAAAACGGTATCGGTATGTTCTACTGGGAGCCGGCATGGCTTGGAGTTGGCAATGCGTATGATGCAGATGGCAATATTGATGAGGCTGCACTTGCCGCCAATAAGGTTAAATGGGAGACTTACGGCTCCGGCTGGGCGACTGACGCAGCCGCAGAATATGATCCAAGTGCGGCACAGTGGGGCGGCGGCGGAACAAACAATGAAAACGCTTCGCTGTTTGATTTTTACGGAAATCCATTGTCATCGTTGAATGTATTTAAGTATGTTAACTATGGTGCGGTTGCAAAAACTCCAAGCTATTATAGTTATAATGCAGATGAACTGACGAATATAACCGTAGAGACCGGTACTTCTGCACAGGAGATCAAGAGCAGGCTTGCACAGGCAAATGCAACCGTAGGGTATGTCAACAATGACAAATCTACGGGAACGACCTCCATTGTATGGAGCGATGCAAGCTGTACCGATATTGCAAATAAAATCCAGACGACCGGAGCAATCGGAAATTCTTATCTGGCAGAAGGAACGATTACGGTTGACGGAAATAATTATACCGTTAAGACAAAGGTGTTCGTTGCACCGGCAGAGAATCTGATCAAAAATGGTGATTTTGAAAATGGATCAAGTGATTGGACATTTGAAAACGGCGGTATTTTATTCGTAGATGGTAAGAATCCAAGAAACGGAAGCAGCTACGGATTGACGATTAACTGCTACGATAACACCATTTCCGGTATTACCGCAGATGAGAACGGCTACTATCATGCATCTGCAACACAGGAGGTTTCCGGACTGGTAGCAGGCACCTACGAGGTAAAGGCATTTTTTGAAGGTGCTTTCGGACTGGGTGATGCGCAGGGCGAAGAATTATTTGTAAAAGTAACCTATGCAGACAAGGAAAAAGAGTCAGAGTATGTTACCTTAAAGGGTTGGATGGAATGGCAGTGTGCTTCTATTTCAGACATTATCATTACAAAGGAAATGGTTGATAACGGTACAAATACAATCAGCTTATCCATTGTTACGACCATTCCGTTAAGCAGCTGGGGTTCTGTGGACGATGTTTATCTGTACAAAGTTCCATGTGATGCAGACAAGACAGTTACTGTCCGTGAAAATGAAAAAGCTGCTACCTACACGGAAAACGGTTCTTATGATGAGGTTGTTTATTGCGCAACATGTGGTGAGGAGTTAAGCAGAGTAAGCCATGTGATTGATAAGCTGACGAAGCCGAGTGATGGAACCGAGACCAAGCCGGAAGAAAAGCCGAGTGAGGGAACGGATACCACACCGGAAGAGCCAAAGCAGGACGAGGAGAAACAGGAAGAAACAACCCAGACAGAAGCAGAGCCGCAGGTAACGATAACAAGAGAGATTGCAACCAATGCACAGGACAATATCATCGAAAAGACCACGACCAAGGATACAACCACCGGGACAACCAGAACCAAGGTTGTTATGTGGGAGCCTTCAACCGGCGACCAGTATGTTATTAAGTCCACCGAGACGAAGGATGGCACGATAACCGATTCTTCTGTTTTCCTGTTCACAAAGAATGCTGCGATCACCAAGGCACAGGTAAAGCAGGCGGAAGAACTTGCCAAGAAGAAAAATGCGCCGCTGCTCGTATTTGTACATGATGCGGATGGCAATCTTCTCTACAAGGTTAAGCTCAATACGAAGGATATAAAGAAAAATACCACATTGAGCGTATACCGATATAACGAAAAGACATCGACCTATTCAAAGCTCAAGAAGAAATATCAGACCGTAAAGAGTGACGCAAAGGGCAATATCGAGTTTGATTTCAATAAGACCAGCGCGACAAAGCGGTATGTAATCGTGTCAAAGGAGCAGGCTAAGCGGATCGACAAAAAGATCGCAAAAGCGAAATAGGAATCAAGCAAAAGCGGAAATTTAAAATGAAACAATAACCCAAAGGGCTGGCAGCAATGCCAGCCCTTTTTCCATGTTGGGAATTACAGCAGGCTTTCGATCAGTCCCGTATTGACAGATAACTGATTATGGTGTATATATACAATATAAACAGTAACACGAACAGTAAAACAAGACAGGAGAGAAGAATTATGAAGATGGATTTGAAGCGAAATGCGAATGTGGAACCGCTTCTTGGCGAGAAGAAGGGCTGGAACATTGTAGTTGAGATTTTGGCATTTCTGGCAGTGATGCTTGTGTGCATGATCGGGCAGGGAATTCTTACAACACCGTTAACAATTGCGTTATTGTACAGTGACGCGGGCTATATGGCGGCGGCGCGAAGCGGCGATCTGGCAGCGATCACGGAGGCGACAAACGCAGTTATCTCGAACGAGAAATTCATGATCATGTCATTGTTTGCGGACATCATTATGATCGCAGTCACGCTTGGCTTTTGTGCACTGTGTGAGAAGCGTAAGCCGCGGCAGGTCGGATTTACCAAGGGTGGTATCTTAAAGGAATACGGAATTGGTCTCGTGCTCGGCTTTGCGGTATTTTCAGCGGCGGTATTGCTCGCAGTCCTTACCGGTGCCGTAAAATTGTCATTTGCCGGAGGCGGCGTGATCCTAGTCCTTTTTGCAATCGGATACATGATCCAGGGTATGGCGGAGGAGGTTTTATGCAGAGGCTATCTGATGTGCTCCGTGGCGAGAAGATATCCGCTCTGGGTAGGCATTCTTGTCAATTCTGTTGTGTTTGCGGCGCTTCATCTTCTAAACTCCGGCATTTCAGCGCTGGCGTTTGTCAATCTTGTGCTGTATGGCGTGTTTGCTTCCCTCTATTTTGTGCGCAGAGGCAATATCTGGGGAATCGGAGCCTTCCACAGCATCTGGAACTTCGTACAGGGCAATTTTTATGGAATACAGGTAAGCGGTAACGGCAAAACAACGTCTGTTTTTGCAAGCGCATTTACGGAGGGCAGGGAACTGATCAACGGAGGTGCATTCGGCATGGAGGGCGGACTTGCGGTGAGCGTTGTGCTTGCAGCCGGAATCGTTTTGTTGTATCTTGAACCTTGGAAAAGAGAAGCTGCGGTGGCGGCATAATCAGAGAACAAAGACAGGGTGTATAACATGAAAATATCACAGACATCGGGTGTGCCGATTTATCAGCAGATTGCGGATGCATTCCGGACGGATATCCTAGCTGGGAAGTATTCGCAGGGAGAATATCTTCCGTCCATCCGCGGACTGGCAAAAGAATTAAAGATCAGTGTGATCACGACCATGAAGGCGTATGAAACGTTGCAGGAAGAGGGGCTTGTGACGGGACTTCAGGGAAAGGGCTTCTATGTGAATGCGCCGAATAGCGAAATGCTGCGGGAGCAGCATCTGCGCAAGGTGGAGGACTCTCTCACGGAGGCAATCCAGGCGGCAAAGATCGCAGGAATGAGTGACGAGGAACTGATGCAGACATTGCAGACGCTGTTTGCAATGAGAGAGGAATAGTATGGACGGACAATATGTAATAGAAGGAACAGGGCTTCATAAGAAGTTTAAGGGATTTTCGCTGGACGTTCCGAGACTTCAGATACCAAAGGGCTTTGCAACAGCGCTCATCGGGGAGAACGGAGCCGGAAAGACAACGCTTATGAACATACTGGCGGGTATCCGCCTCGATTATGATGGGGAGATCCGCTATTTTGGAAAATACACAGATGAGGATCGCGAGAAAAATCCGATCGTAAAGAACAACATTGGATACACCGGTACAGGGGACTATTATCTGCCACAATGGACGGTACGGCAGGTGGAGAATTTGTCGGAACTCTTGTTTGATGGCTTTGACGTAAATTGCTTCCGGCAGTGGTGCCAGAAGCTGGCAATCTTTCCGGAGGGCAAGCCGGGGAAGAACAGCAAGGTCAGCGCACTTTCCGATGGAAACAGAACCAAGCTGATGTTAGCAGGCGTACTTGCAAGAGATACGAAGCTGCTGCTTCTGGATGAACCGGCTTCCTCCCTTGATCCACTGATGCGCGACCGCCTGTGTGAGATGATCCGTGATTATCTGAATGAGGATGAGGGAGAAAAGAGCGTGCTTTTTTCCACACATAATATCTCAGACATGGAGAATGTAACCGATTATGCGATCGTGATGGAGCACGGCGAGATCGTGGAGCAGGGCTTTGTGGAGGAACTGAAGGAGAAGTACATTCTGGTAAAGGGCGAAAAGGCGGACGAGACTGCCGCAGCCGCTTACCTGTATTCGATGACAACAAACAAGTATGGATTCGAGGGCATCTGTCTGGCGCAGAATCTGGATAAGCTCGCAGGCATGGATATAACCACGGAGACTCCGACCTTGTCCCAGATCTGTGTCGCGATCATGAAGGTCAACTCCCGGATGGAGCAGAAGTAGAGGTGGACGGATGAAAATGCAATTAAAAAGCTATCAGGCGTTTGTCGCATGGGAATACCGGAAGACGGAGGTCTGGCTGCTTCCGGTAGTACTGCTGCTTGCCTGCTGGGTGTTTGCACCGCGCTTTGGAGTGACGGCACTGAATGTATGCTACTGGGTGTATCTTTACACCGATATGACATTAGACTTTTGGATCATGGGTGGAATATGCAAAAAGCATAGCGCGAAAATGAGCTTCGTAAAGTCCTCCTGCTACGGATACACGGGACTTAAAATGGCGATCGTGACAGATCAGATAAGACGTTTTGCAATGCTTGCAATCTTGTCCGTCGGATTGATGGTGATCACAGAGATACGCGGGTTTTCGTATGGGAAAGTCGGAAGCGTGGAGCTATGGTACACGGCGCTTTTGATCCTGATGCCGTATCTGTGTAACACCCTGCTTTTAAATATTTCGCGCTACATTGATTTCTTTCAGCTATACATACTGGTTCCATCCATCGGAAGCAGCTTTGCGGCGGGCTTTCTGGCAGCCTTCGGGGAGCAGCTTACGGATGGAACAGGGGTAACACAAAAAGAGTTGATCCTTTTGGTGGTCTTACTGATCCTTGGAATTGTGGCAACGGTGGCAACGATCTGGCATGTGCTGTTTCGGATAAAGCAAAGCTACCGCGATGTTGAGTGATGGAGGATACACATGTTTGATAGAATAAAAAAAGGGTTTATGCTTGCCGGATATGGACTGGGCTTTAAATCGCAGATCCTTTTTGCCGTGATGTTCATGGTGTTTGGATTCGTGATGGAATTTGCAAAGGGAGGAAGAAATATGCTGGGCGGCTTTTACATCGTCCTTGCTGCGACGTTTGTGCTCCAGCTTGTCATTTCACTGAATCTGTCGACGATGGTGCAGACCTCCCCATATAAGAGAAGGATCGGGACGATCATTCCGATCTTTACGTCAACACCATTTTTGCTTTTTAACTATACCGTGATGATCCTGATCCGGCTGTACTATCTGTATCTGGATCCGGTGGTGGCGGCGAGCACGGAGCAGCAGTTACAGATCAAGGGCGGACTTGTGGCGATCAGCGTTCTCTTGTTTGTCACGTCGGTCTATATGGGCGTATGCTACAAGTTTTTCTGGACATCCTTCGTATTTCTGGTGATAGTTGTTTACCCGATCTCTTTTGCAAGCATGACGGAGCGGTTTTCCGGTATTGTGTCAGCGATCCCGGTTGGGGCGATCATTGCAGGCGGATATCTGATGATCCTTGTGGGACAGGCTGTGGCGTATGTTTTATCCGTTCTTTTTTATAAGAAGGAATTGTCACGCACGGCGTTTTCCGCGGCATTGAAACGGAATTACCGGTAACTGTAAAACTTGCGCGCAATTCTTGATATAAAATGGCAGCTATGCTATACTATATCTATATGAAACTGCGGACAGGATCGCGCAGGAAGAAGAGTAGGAGATGCAAAGATGACAGAATCCGGATTGATGATATTTTTGATTTTAATTCTATTGGTAGTGATCGTGACAGTGATCGTTGCGGTGGTATCTTCTGTTACGGCAGCAGTTGCAGCCAATGAGGACGATGATGATGCGGAGGAAGAGGGCACATTGTAAGCGTGTGGTCCGGCACGACAGACATAGGATATGATAGTAATGGAGACTTTGGATGCAGATCTGAAGTCTCTTTTTGTATGGCGGCAATAAGAATCGCAAAAAATAAAAAGAGTATTAAAAGAGCAGGGAGAAGCTTGCATTTTCCCATTGGCGGCGTATAATGAGGACAAATTGACTGACCGGTCGGTCAGAAAAGGAAATCAGGACAAACAAAGTATCACAAGGAGGACAAACATGATTTCAAAGTATAGTGTAAAGCGGCCCTATACCGTATTGGTCGGTGTCGTATTGGTAATTGTTTTGGGCATTACGTCGCTCATGAAGATGACGACAGATCTGCTCCCGGACATGAGCTTCCAGTATGCGCTGGTTATCACGACTGATGTTGGAGCAAGCCCGGAGACGGTCGAGACCGAGGTGACGGCACCGATCGAGGCAGCAATGGCAACGACCTCCAACATAAAGGGGATCACATCGACCTCGTATAACAGCTATTCGATGGTTGTGCTTGAGTATGAGCAGAATGCCAATATGGACTCTGTTGTGATCGAGGTCCAGCAGAAGCTGGATCAGTTGGAAGGCGCCTGGGATGATACAGTAGGCACGCCTATGATCATGAAGATCAATCCGGATATGCTTCCGGTCATGATTGCAGCAGTTGACAAGGACGGACTCAGTCAGACAGAGCTTTCCACCTATGTGGATTCGGAGCTGGTTCCGGCACTTGAGAGTGTGGAGGGTGTTGCTTCCGTATCCGCAAGCGGAGAGATCACGGAGAGCATGGAGATTACCCTGAATCAGGAGAAGATCGATGCACTCAATGAAAAGCTGAAAGCGGAGATCCTATCACAGTTTGCGGATGCCCAGAAAGAACTTGATGACGGAAAATCGCAGATCGAGGACGGACAGAGCGCAATCGATGATACTAAGGGACAGCTGGAGGATGCGATCAGCCAGGTACAGCAACAGCAGCAGGAGCTTCTGCAAAATGAGGCGGATCTGAAAACACAGAGAGAAGAACTTGTTTCCCAGCAGACAAGCCTGCAGACTGTGCTTGATGGAATCAATTCCTTCATGGAGTCTGAGGACTATACCAGCCTTGCCTCCTTGGAAGAGGGAATCGGTCAGATGAACGAAGCAATCGATCAGGCACTTGCAGCAGGGGCAACCGAGGATATGGTTGCAACGCAGAGAGCGGAGGCTGCCGGCTATCAGGCACAGCTTGACACCGCAAATGCCGCGATCGCAGAGCAGTTTAAGGGACTTTCCGAGATGGGAATAACTGTAAGCAGCTATGCGGATCTTCCGGCAGCAGCGGGAACGGTCAGCGAGATGCTTTCACAGGTAAATACCGGTATCACGACGATCGACACCGCACAGGAACAGATCGCGCAGGGAAAGGTATCGCTTTCGGATGCACTTGAGACATTAAATACCAATACCGCACTTGCGGCGCTTTCCATCAGCGGAACATCAGCACAGCTTGCAACTGCGGCAGCATCTATGGATGATGCACAGGCTTCCCTTGATTCTGCAAAGGACAGCGCACTGGATTCGGCAGACCTGACACAGATCCTGACCGTGGATATGATCTCCAATCTGCTGACGGCACAGAACTTTAACATGCCGGCAGGCTATGCCGCAGAGGGAACAAAGGAGTACCTTGTCCGCATCGGCGACGCGGTAGATTCCCTGGAGGAGCTGGAGGATCTGGTTCTGCTCGATATGGGAATGGACAGTGTAGGAATCATCCGCCTTGGCGATGTCGCAGATGTTGCGATGGTGGACAATGCCGATGAGACCTACGCGGTCGTAAACGGCAATCCGGGCATCATGCTGTCGATGGAGAAGCAGACCGGCTACTCTACCGGCGAAGTCACAGATCGTCTTTTGGATAAGTTCGATGCACTTGAGGAGAGTACAGACGGACTGCATTTATCTGTATTGATGAATCAGGGCGTTTACATTGATATGATCGTAAAGAGCGTAATGGAAAACATGATCATCGGTGCGATCCTTGCGATCTTTGTCCTGCTCCTTTTCTTAAAGGACGTAAAGACAACCATTATCATTGCATGTTCCATCCCGCTTTCCGTTATTACAGCAGTTGCGCTGATGTACTTTACCGGAATTTCGCTTAACATTATCTCTATGTCGGGATTACTTCTCGGAATCGGAATGCTCGTCGACAACTCCATTGTTGTCATAGAAAACATCTACCGCTTAAGAGGAGAGGGCTATTCCATCCGCAGGGCGGCTGTTGAGGGCGCAGACCAGGTGACCGGTGCGATCGTTGCATCGACACTCACGACCGTAAGCGTTTACGCTCCGATCATTTTTACGGAGGGAATCACAAGACAGCTGTTTGTGGATCTGGCACTTACCATCGCGTTTACACTTCTTGCCAGCCTTGTAGTTGCGCTTACGTTTGTTCCGGCGCTGTCATCCGGAATGCTGAAAAAGACGAAGGAGATCAAACATCCCTGGTTTGATGCATTTAAGGAGGGCTACGGAAAGCTATTAAAGGGCTGCCTGCGGTTTAAGCCAGTCGTATTTATCGTTGCGATCCTGCTTTTGACCGGAAGTGCATACGCGGCAATCTCAAGAGGCTTTACCTTCATGGATATGGACATGGAGACCAACCAGCTCTCTGTCACGATCGCCGCAAAGGAGGACGAGAAGCTGACCTTTGAGGAGCTTACCGGTTATTCGGATGAGGTGATCGGACGCATCAGCGATATAGAAGGAATTGACACCATCGGAGCGATGGCGGGCGGAAGCTCGACCATGAGCATGATGGGAGGTACCTCTGACAGTGTGAGCATGTACATCCTGCTGGATGAAAATTCCGATGTTTCCGTACATGATGTGGAAGCAGAAATCTTAAACCGTACCGCAGATTTAGGCTGTGATGTAAGCACAAGCTCATCTTCTATGGACTTTACCACCTACTTTGGATCCGGCTTGTCTGTGCAGATCAAGGGCTCGGATCTGGATACTCTGCAGAGACTGGCAACAGAGGTCGCAGATGTCATGGAACAGACCGAAGGAACCTGTGATGTAGAGGACGGACTTGACAATGTATCACCGGAGTTCCGAATCACGGTGGATAAGGAAAAGGCGGCGGAGTATGGCTATACGGTAGCGCAGGTGTTCCAGCTCGTGTATGCAGAGATGGCAAGCAATACCTCAGCGACAACCATCTCAACGGACGTTAAGGATTACGAGGTCTATGTACAGACCGAGGAGCAGGCAGATACACAGCTTGCGGATATCAAGGCACTGACCTTTACCTATACCAGCAAGGACGGAGACGAGGAGGTGATCCCGCTTTCCGACATCTGTACGATGGAGGAGACGACCACCCTCTCTAAGATCACGCGTGATGCACAGAGCCGCTATATTACGGTATCCTGTGGAATCGACGAGGATCACAACGTCACACTTGTAAGTAATGAGCTTCAGAAAGCGATGAACAAGCTGGATATTCCGGAAGGATATTCGGTTTCCATGCAGGGTGAGGATGAGACAATCCAGGATGCAATGAGCCAGCTGGTACTCATGCTTGTGCTGGCGGTGATCTTTATTTACCTGATCATGGTTGCACAGTTCCAGTCCCTGCTCTCACCGTTTATCATCATGTTCACGATCCCGCTTGCGTTTACAGGAGGCTTTATCGCACTGTTTTTGGCAGGCATTGAGGTCAGTGTTATATCCATGCTTGGATTTATCATGCTGGCAGGCTTGATCGTCAACAACGGTATCGTGCTGATCGATTACATCAATCGGGCGCGAAAAGAGGGTATGAGCAAGAAGGATGCGATCATAGATGCAGGAAAGACACGTTTACGTCCGATCCTTATGACGGCACTTACCACGATCCTTGCAATGTCCACCTCCGCAGCCGGACTTGGTGAAGGCTCCGAGATGATGCGCCCGATGGCGATAACCCTGATCGGAGGTCTTGTATATGGAACGATCCTGACATTGATCGTCATTCCGTGTATCTATGATGCTTTCAACAAGGAAAAGAGCATGGTGGAGGAAGAACTCTAGTCTGATGCTGCATCCGAAAGAGGAAGTGTGTTATGGAAAAACAGGTATATATTCAAATTGAAAAAATAGCAGAACCACCTGAAAAAATGCGCCGGATGTATGAGGCGGTATCCGGGCTTGTCAAGGCAAAGAAGGAAATCGCAGACATCAAGGTGTCCGATATTACCAAGGCGGCGGGTATCGGAAAGGGAACGGCTTACGAATACTTTGAATCCAAGGAAGAGCTGATCGCACATGCACTGATGTACGAGTATTCCATCAAGATCCAGGGACTGGCAAAGGCAGCGTTCGAGCCGGAGACTTTCCGGGAGCGCTGCAGCCGGGTGATGGACTGGATACTCGAAAACAAAGATTACAACCGCATGTTTACGCAGCTGTTTTTAAGCAATGCAAGTCCGTATATGACGGCTGCACCGGAGCATCCGCCGCAGGGCTGCCTGCCCGGAGCATTCGGCTGTGAGGTGCATGACTATGTGTATCAGCTGATTGATGTTTTTATGGAGGATGCTTACAAGGAAGGTGTGATCCGGGAGCAGGATCCGGGAAAACGGTCGCTGGCGCTTCTTACCGCAATGGTAGAATACGCATTTGTTATCATGGGACCGGCAGAGCCGCGCTACGAGGCACTTGGAGATGACAGCTTACGCACGTTCATCTACGAGAGTATGCTACGGTCCTTAAATTAACCTCTTGACTTTTGGCGATGCCGCAAGTATGATAAGGTCATATAGGAAAAGGCGCTAAGAAAGAGGAGTACATGGTTTGGAAACCACAGAGAATGGCATTCGATTCCGGGAGGATATCCGAGCGGGACGGCTGAGAGATGCCTGGCGGAAGAATGATGGAAGGTAGCTTTTGAGCCGGAGAACCTAGAAAGCCGGACTGGCACAAGTTCTTCCGTTTCATCCACGTTATAGGATATGAGTTGTTCGAGCATTTTGCTCCGACAAGAACGAAGGTGGTACCGCGCCAATTCGCCCTTCATGCATTTGTTTGCATGGAGGGCTTTTTTAATCCAATTTATTATTTTCCACAGGAGGAAACCGAATGAGTAAGGAATTATCAAAGACCTACGACCCGAAGGACATCGAGGATCGTCTTTACCAGAAATGGGAAGAAAATGGCTACTTCCACGCAGAGGTAGACCGAAGCAGGAAACCGTTTACCATTGTTATGCCGCCACCAAACATCACAGGACAGCTCCACATGGGACATGCGCTGGACAACACGATGCAGGATATTCTGATCCGTTACAAGCGTATGCAGGGCTACAATGCACTGTGGCAGCCGGGAACAGATCACGCTTCCATCGCAACGGAGGTTAAGGTCATCGAAGCCTTAAAGAAGCAGGGAATCAACAAGTCAGACCTGACGAGAGAGGAGTTCCTTGAGAAGTGCTGGGACTGGAAGAAGGAGTACGGCGGACGTATTGTAAAGCAGCTCCGCAAGCTCGGATCTTCCGCAGACTGGCAGAGAGAACGCTTCACAATGGACGAGGGCTGCTCACATGCAGTTCAGGATGTCTTTATCAAGCTGTATAAGAAGGGCTGGATCTATAAGGGTTCCCGTATCGTAAACTGGTGCCCGGTATGTAAGACCTCCATCTCCGATGCAGAGGTTGAGCATGAGGAGCAGGACGGATTTTTCTGGCATATCAATTATCCGGTAGTCGGGGAAGAGGGACGCTTCGTTGAGATCGCAACCACCCGCCCGGAGACTCTGTTCGGAGATACCGCTGTCGCAGTCAACCCGGAGGATGAGAGATATCAGGACATCATCGGCAAGATGTTAAAGCTTCCGATGACCGACCGCGAGATCCCGGTTATCGCCGATTCGTATGTTGACAAGGAGTTCGGAACCGGATGCGTAAAGATCACACCGGCACATGATCCGAACGACTTCGAGGTTGGAAAGCGTCACAATCTGGAGGAGATCGTTGTAATCAATGACGATGCGACCATGAACAGGCTCGCTGGCAAATACGAGGGAATGGATCGCTACGAGTGCCGGAAGGCGCTTGTCGCAGATCTTGAGAAGGAAGGCTTACTGGTTAAGGTTGTTCCGCATTCCCACAACGTAGGAACCCATGACCGCTGCCATACGACGGTTGAGCCGATGGTAAAGCAGCAGTGGTTCGTAAAGATGGATGAGATGATCAAGCCGGCAGTAGAGGGTGTCAAGAATGGGGAGATCAAACTCCTTCCAAGCCGTATGGACAAGACCTACTTCAACTGGACGGACAACATCCGTGACTGGTGTATCAGCCGCCAGCTCTGGTGGGGACACCGCATCCCGGCATGGTACTGCGATGACTGTGGTGAGATGACGGTTCAGATTGAGAAGCCGTGCTGCTGCCCGAAATGCCAGAGCAGGAATCTGACACAGGATCCGGATACCCTCGATACATGGTTCTCATCTGCTCTCTGGCCATTCTCAACACTCGGCTGGCCGGAAAAGACGGAGGATCTGGATTACTTCTATCCGAATGACGTATTGGTTACCGGATATGACATCATCTTCTTCTGGGTTATCCGTATGATCTTCTCCGGATATGAGCAGATGGGCAAGGCACCGTTCCACACGGTTCTTTTCCACGGACTTGTACGCGACTCACAGGGACGCAAGATGAGTAAGTCCCTCGGCAACGGTATCGATCCGCTTGAGGTTATCGACAAGTACGGCGCAGATGCGCTGCGTCTTACCCTGATCACCGGAAATGCGCCGGGAAATGATATGCGTTTCTACTGGGAGCGTGTAGAGGCATCCAGAAACTTTGCAAACAAGGTATGGAATGCTTCCCGCTTTATCATGATGAATCTGGAGGGATGCGCTGTTACAGAGCCAAACAGGGATGAACTTCACACCGCAGATAAGTGGATCCTTTCAAGAGTGAATACACTTGCCAAGGATGTGACCGAGAACATGGACAAGTTTGAGCTGGGAATTGCGGTACAGAAGGTTTATGACTTCATCTGGGACGAGTTCTGCGACTGGTACATTGAGATGGCAAAGGTTCGTACCTACAAGAAGGATGAAGATCCGGCATCTGCAAATGCCGCACTCTGGACGCTTCGCACGGTACTGATCCAGTCCTTGAAGCTGCTGCATCCGTACATGCCGTTCATCACGGAGGAAATCTTCTGCACGCTGCAGTCTGAGGAGGAGACGATCATGCTTTCCGATTGGCCGCAGTATAAGCCGGAGTGGAACTTTGCCGAGGATGAGGCTGCGATCGAGCATTGCAAGGATCTTGTAAAGGGTGTCCGCAATGTGCGCACACAGATGGAGGTTCCGCCTTCTAGAAAGGCAAAGCTGTTCATCGTGTCCGAGGATGCGGATGTACGCGCTATATTTGAGAAAAACCGCGAGGTTTATATCAACCTTGCTTTTACCAGCGAGATCATTGTGGAGTCTGACAAGAGCGGAATCGGCGAGGATGCCGTATCTGTTGTGATTCCGGATGCGGTTGTCTATCTGCCGTTAGAAGACCTTGTTGACTTTGAAAAGGAAAAAGAACGTCTGAACAAGGAGAAGGAAAAGCTTACCAAGGAGCTTGCAAGATCACGCGGTATGCTCTCCAATGAGAAGTTCTTAAGCAATGCAAAGCCGGAGAAGGTACAGGAAGAAAAAGAAAAGCTCGAAAAGTACGAACAGATGATGGCCCAGGTAGAGGAGCGCCTTGCACAGATGAAATAAAGGTGCTAAAATAATCTCAGAACCGGGCTGAGATCCTTGCCGGAAATCTTGTCGGCTGGTGATGAAAAAAGTCGCATAGATTTGCTTGCATAACAGAGCCACTAGTTTATAATAGAATAGTGGCTCTTCGTTGTTTAAATGAATCGTTAGATAGAAAGAGGCAATCGTATGATCAACTTTGAAGAAGAACTCAAAAATTACAGTCCAAGCCTTGAGGTGGAAGATGCTGAAAATGCTATTTATGGTCGGGATCTGACCGATGTAACTGATATTATCACGGAACTGATTCAGGACTTTAAGCGCGTGAACCGCTAGAATGAGGAAAATATATGATTTGTTATCGTTGTGGACATGAGGCAGGAAAAGCAGACCGTTGCCCGTCCTGCGGGTCAGACCTGCATGTCTTTCAGAGGGTGATTCGTATATCGAATTCCTATTATAATGATGGACTGCGCAAGGCGGAGGTGCGCAACCTCTCCGGTGCTATCATCAGTTTAAGGGCATGTCTGAAATTCAACAAATATCACATAGATGCGAGAAACCTGCTCGGACTGATCTATTATGAGACCGGTGAGACGGTATCTGCGTTAAGCGAATGGGTGATCAGCAAAAGCTATCAGCCGGAGCAGAACCGTGCAACCTACTATCTGGATGACATCCAGAAGAATCAGGCGCACTTAAATACGATCAACCAGACCATCAAGAAGTACAATCAGGCACTTCTATATTGCCGGCAGGACAGCCGGGATCTGGCAATCATCCAGCTAAAGAAGGTACTTTCCCTTAATCCGAAGCTGGTCAGGGGGCATCAGCTGCTTGCACTCTTATACATTCAGGATGGCAAGTACGAGCTGGCAAAAAAGACGCTTCGCGCTGCCGGCAAGATTGACACGGACAATACCACGACGCTCCGTTACTTAAAGGAAGTCAATGCCTGCCTGAGAGCAAGCACCACCAAGAAGAAGGATACGAGCGATGACCTGATCTCATACCAGAGCGGGAATGAGATGATCATTATGCCAAAGCGCTTCAAGGAATCTTCCCTAGGCTCCACGATCTTATCGATCGCGATCGGTCTGGCAATCGGTGCCGCGGTGACGAGCTGGCTGTTTATCCCAAGCATCAAGCGTGAGGCGAAGAACACGGCGAATCAGCAGATGATGGCGGCAAACGACACGATTTCTGCCAACAACCAGACGATTAGCGCGTTGGAGGAACAGATTGCCGCATTGCAGGATCAGGTAAACTCTGTGGAGGACGATTCGCAGGAGATAGAGCAGACCATCGACACCTATGAGGCTCTTTTGCAGGCGTATGATCTCTACTGTGCAGAGGACATCAACGGGGCGGAGAATGCCATGAAGAAGGTCAAGACCGATCTGCTCAGTGAATCGGCGGCTAAGATATACGACACACTTCATGCTTCTGTTGAGGCAAGCTACATCTCTGCCAGATACAAGGAGGGATACGACCTCTACAATGCATCCGACTTTGAGAATGCGGCTATCGCATTGCAGGAGGTTGCGGACAGCGATATCGACTACGAAGCCGGTATGTGCGCATATTATCTCGCACAGAGCTACCGCCGGAGTGGTCAGACAGAACTCGCTACAACCTATTACCAGTACATCATTGACAATTATCCGGGCACGCAGCGCGCCAAGACTGCCAAGAATTATGTGAAATAACTTATTATAACTGCATATAGTAACACTTACAAAAGACGTCTGAAGATGAAACTCTTCGGACGTTTTTTATTGCTCGACATATTCTTTCCAAGCGGTTGTAGTTTTCTGACTGCGCATATCGCCCTGCCGCACTCAAAAAGGGGGGAAAGCATTCACACAAAAATTGCTGAAATTCTTTCAACCCGTATTGTGGTAATGGCGTTGTGTCTTATAACGGCTTTGACACTCCAAGCTCGACTGTATGTGGCAGGCGAACTTGCTCTCAAACTTTTTAGGTTTTCTAAGCGGGCATTTTTACGAAGTTGATATTAGCGCATGCCCTTCAAAACTCGCTGTTTATGTGTTCTATTTATAAAAACTGTTTGCTCAAACAGTTGAAGGGCATGCTCACATTTCGTAAAAGATGCCCGCGTAAGAAAACCACAAAAGTTCTCGGAAGCAAAGTCCGCCTGCCGCATACCGCCGAGCGGAGTGCTCAAACCTTTAGAAGACACGACATATAGCAAAACCACAATGCGGGTTGATTAGAATTTCGGAATTTTTGCGTATGCTTTTTCTCTTTTTGGGTGTGGCAGGGCGGTAGGGGTGGGCAAAAAACATACAGAGGATGATGGAAAAGAATATGCCGGGCTATATGGAAAGTGATAGAAGGAATATGCCGGGCAATGGGAGACAGGAGAGAAGAAGTGGTTGGCGAAATGAGGAAAGGAGTCAGAATATGCGTCATAAATATGAGATAAGTGGAATACAAATGAGATATCACATGCCGAAGGAAGTGGATCAGCATGCGGCAGAAGAAATCCGGACATTTTTAGAGCAGATGATTCAGACTGCGCAGATCCGAAAGCTGGTCTTCGATTTTGCGGAGACAGAATTTATGGACAGTTCGGGGATCGGTGTGGTCATCGGCAGATGCAGGACACTTGGCTACTATGATGGAAAAGTGAGTGCCGCGAATATTGGAGATCGGGTAGCGAAGATATTCCAGGCATCAGGACTGTACAGGATCATTGAAATTGAGGAGGCATCATAATGGAAAAGAAAACGAATCACATGCATCTGTGCTTTGACGCAAGAACAAGCAACGAGAGCTTTGCAAGAATGGCGGTAACTGCATTTATGTCGGAGATGAATCCGACCTTAGAGCAGATTGCGGATGTCAAGACTGCAGTATCCGAGGCGGTGACAAACGCAATCGTGCATGGCTATACCGATGAGAACCGGCAGGTGGAGGTCGTGTGTGACCAATATGATAAGAAGCTGGTCGTCATGGTGGTGGATCACGGAGTCGGGATTGAGAATGTGGAGCAGGCAATGCAGCCGTTTTACACATCAACACCGGAGCTGGAGCGTTCCGGCATGGGCTTCTCCTTCATGGAGGCATTCATGGACGATGTGAAAGTGGAATCAAGGCTTGGAATCGGAACGAAGATCACGATGTCCAAGTACATAAGTGCAGAATGAGGATCGCACAAAAGAGAAAGCGAAGGAGTCAGATGCGCAGAAAATAAAGCCGGGTGATGGAAGTGGCACAGTGCAAAGCAGAAATTCTGTCGTGGAGGAAAATCTTGGTCTGGTATATATGGTCTTAAGGCGTTTTTCCGGGAAAAACTATGATATGGAAGAACTTTTTCAGGTCGGCTGTATTGGGCTGCTCAAGGCGGCAGAACGCTTTGACGCGGGGCGGAATCTTGCATTTTCCACTTATGCGGTTCCGCTTATCATCGGGGAAATCCGAAGATTTCTGCGGGATGATGGAAGGATCCATGTCAGCCGGCAGATAAAAGAGGACGCAGGCAAAATTGCAGCCGTCCGGGAACAGTGGAAAAAGAAGTACAACAAAGAACCAACACTCGAAGAACTGGAAAGGGAGCTTGGAATGGAAAAAGAAGCAATTATTATGGCAATCGGAAGCCAGAATGCGGTGACGTCAATTTATCAGCAGATCTCGGAGCAGGAAGACGGAAAAGGTCTTACCGTAGAGGAGGGACTTGCAGATGAACGAAACGAGCAGGCGGCTGTCATTAACCGGCTGACAGTATCCCAGTTGATGGAAGAATTGGACGAAGATGCCAAAAAGCTGATCGTGCTGCGGTATCTGCGTGGAATGACGCAGATGCAGACTGCAAAAAGCATGGGGATCAATCAGGTGGCTGTTTCGCGCATGGAAAAGAAAATATTGCTTCAACTTCGTAAAAAATTTTAGTATAATAGGAAATAAACTTAGATGAAAGGATGAAAAAATGAAAAACACCCAGATATTATTAGAGGAGGCTGTGCTTCCGAAGCAGTATTCCAATTATGTGTTTGACTTGTATGGAACACTCGTAGATATACACACCGAAGAAGATGATCCGGTGCTGTGGAAGAAGCTTGCCCTGTTTTATGGATATTACGATGCCATATATGAGCCGGAGGAGCTAAAGCAGGCATACGGCGCGCTTGTAAAAGGAAAAGAGGCAGAGCTAAAGCAGACGCTGGATGGCGATGCGCGCTATGCGCATGAGGCGTCACCGGAGATCGAGATCACGGAGGTATTCCGGGAGTTGTATGCAAGAAAAGGCGTGGAGGCGGACGAGGCGCTTGCGGTACATACCGGACAGTTTTTCCGGGTACTCTCCACGGAGTATGTGCGCACCTATCCGGGGACGGAGGCGATGCTGCGGGGATTGCGGGAAAATGGCAAAAAGGTATATCTTTTGTCGAATGCGCAGCGCATTTTTACCGAGTACGAGATGCACGTTCTGGGAATCGCAAAGTACTTCGATGCGATTCTGATCTCCTCCGATTACAAGACCAAGAAACCGGACAAGCGGTTTTTTGATGTACTGATGGAGCGATATGCGCTAAATGCCAAAGAGACCTTATTTATTGGCAATGATTCCCATACCGATATTGCAGGAGCGCAGACGGTCGGTTTGGACACTTTTTATGTACATTCCAATATTTCCCCTGCAAAAGATTTGGCAGAAAACGCAACTTATGCGGTAAATAACTTTTTTAGTTGGTAAAAATGCATATTGCTTTTTTCCTTTTGCGTAGTACAATACTTTAGGAATTAAGAAGATGATTCAAAAGTCCTAATTTGCTTATGGAATAATTGCAAGAGGCTGGAATCGTACTACAAAAAGGAGGATGCAATTATGTTTGCAGCACGTTTGATTGCTGTTGCAATCTTCGTCGTAATGTTCGTCATGATCATTATGGAGAAGTTTGAGAAACAGTACATCACATTGACAGCAGGGTTAGCTACAATCGTTGGCGTGTTCGGTATTGGCGGACTTTTAGCCGGTGATGCCATGGACAGCATGTCGGCTTTGATAGACACCTTAAATGTCAAAAGTATTTTTACACGGGACTTCTGGTATGCGGCAAGTGAGTCTGCAGAGACTTCAAGCGGTATCAGCTGGTCTACCATCTTTTTCCTCGCGGGAATGATGATCATGGTTGAGGGAATGGCAAGAACGGGATTTTTCCGCTGGCTTTGCATGAAGCTGGCAAAGGCAGTTCATTACAAGGTAACTGCGATTTTTGTCGCATTTATGGTAATGTCATTCGTACTTGCCATGTTTATCGATAGTATCACGGTTATTTTATTCCTTGCGGCAGTTACCATTGAGCTGGCAAAGCTGCTGGAGTTCAATCCGGTTCCGATGATCATGTCGGAGGTATTCTGTGCGAACCTCGGCGGAAGTGCCACCATGTGCGGTGATCCACCAAACATCATTATCGGTACTGCATTCGGATATTCCTTTACACAGTTTTTGGAGAATACAGGACTGATTGCTTTGGTATGTCTGGTCGTTGTAGTTATTTTCTTCTATCTGGCAGAGAGAAAGTCTCTCGGTGTTAAGGAAGGCTCTACGGCTGATCTTTCTAAGATGCCGGATCCGAAGAGCGCGATCCTTGACAAGACCGGATTTATCATCAGCTGGGTAATTTTCCTGATCGCTGTTGTACTTCTTGTTACACATGCGACAACAGGACTTACCGTTGCAACGATCGGTATCGGTATTGCGATCCTTACGATCATCACAACCACAGCAGTTGGCGGCAAGGATGCTCTCAAGCACATCTTCAAGGGTGTGGATTACAAGACCTTGTTGTTCTTTACCGGATTGTTTGTCGTTGTAGGTGGACTTGAGCAGACTGGTATCCTGGAGCTGATCGCCGGATTTATCGAGAAGGTCAGCGGCGGAAATGCATACGTTATGGTTGCTATCATTATCTGGGTATCTGCATTTGCATCGGCATTTATCGACAATATCCCGTTTGCAGCTACCATGGTTCCGGTTATCTCATCACTTTCAGCAGCTTCCGGAATCCCGCTTACAACACTTGCATGGGCGCTTGCAATCGGAACAGATATCGGTGGTTCCGCTACCCCGATCGGTGCATCTGCAAACGTTGTCGGCTGTGCCGCAGCGGCAAAGGCAGGACACCCGGTTGACTGGGGAACCTACTGCAAGAAGAATGTTCCTGCAACCCTGATTGTTCTTGTGATCTCTACGATCCTTGTTTTCGTTCGTTACCTGTAAAATAGGCAGAGTCAGAAGAATTTAATACGGTATTTCAAAAGGACTATACGTTTTGTATAGTCCTTTTTGTTGCCTTTGACTTGCATGATTTAGTGTTCCATTTTATAATAAGAAGAGATGCATATAACGGTTTCATAACAAGTCAATTTTTGAAAAGAGAGGTATTACTATGGCAAACCCAAATGTACCAACACCTCACATTGAGGCACAGGTTGGAGAGATCGCAGAGACAATATTGCTTCCGGGAGATCCGCTCCGCGCGAAGTTCATCGCGGACAATTTCCTTGAGGATGTAAAGCAGTTTAACAGCACCCGCAATATGCTTGGCTTCACAGGAACCTACAAGGGCAAGCGTGTATCTGTCATGGGAACAGGAATGGGATGCCCTTCCATCGGCATATACAGCTATGAGCTGATCCATTTTTACGGATGCAAGAATCTGATCCGTGTCGGAACCGCAGGCACACTCCAGAAGGATGTACATGTAAAGGAGCTGGTATTCGGCATGGGCGCATGTACGACCAGCAACTATCCGGCACTTATGGGACTTCCGGGAACCTACGCACCAATCTGCAGCTATGAGCTCCTTGAGAAGGCTGTTGCTGCTGCAAAGGAGAAGGGCTACAAGTATCATGTGGGAAATATCTTATCCAGCGATGCGTTCTATGGTATGGAGCTTCCACATGGAAAGAGCTGGCCGGAGATGGGCGTGCTGGCAGTAGAGATGGAGGCAGCCGCACTGTATACGAATGCAGCAGCCGCAGGCGCAAATGCGCTCGCTATCCTTACGATCTCTGACGGACCGGATGAGGTCACCACGGCAGAGGAACGTCAGACGACCTTTACCCAGATGATGGAGGTTGCCCTCTCACTCGCATAGAAGCAGCGGGCGGGAAAAGAGCAGCATAAAACAGCCGCAATCGGGAACACTAATAAAGAAACGATAGAAAAAGGACACCGCCATGTTCCGCGAAAGCAGGACTGGCGGTTTTATCCTTTCTGTGGATATTGGGGGATGGACGACATGAAGATGGAGGATGGACACATGAAGATAGACAAAGAATTATTATATAAGGAAGCGCAGACGTTGCAGGAGAAGCTTACAGCGGTAAGGCGCGAGCTGCATCAGCATCCGGAGCTGGGATTTGATCTGGTGTATACAAAGGCTCTTGTAAAAGATAAATTGCTTTCGTATGGATACAAGGTGCAGGAAATCGGAAAATGCGGGCTGATCGTCTGTGCCGGAGGAAAGAAGCCGGGAAAGACCATTCTGATCAGGGGCGATATGGATGCACTTCCGATCACGGAGGAGGCAGAGGTCGATTACAAGAGCAGGATTGAAGGCAAAATGCACGCCTGCGGGCATGACATGCACACGGCGATGGTACTCGGCGCAGCGAAGCTTTTGAAGGAGCATGAGGACGAGATCGAGGGAACGGTCAAGATCGAGTTCCAGCCGGCGGAGGAGATCTTCCAAGGCTCTGAGGATATGATCGCAAACGGACTTTTGGAGAATCCGAAGGTGGACGCTGCCTTTATGATGCATGTGGTGGCGGGCATCCCGATGCCTTCCGGGATGATCCTTGTGCCGGGCGGCGGGATATCCACGGCGTCCTGCGAGCAGTACCACATCACAGTGACGGGAAAAAGCGGGCATGGCTCTATGCCAAGCGCAGCAGTCGATGCGATCACGGCGGCAGCACACATTCATCTTGCCTTGCAGGAGATCAACAGCAGGGAGCTTGATCCGTTTTCATACGGAGTGTTTACAACCTGCAAATTCCAGGCGGGTGATGCGTCAAATGTGTTCCCGGAGATTGCGCAGATGTGGGGAACGATCCGCACCGTGGATAAGGACAATGAGGTTGGCGCACAGATCAAAAAGCGCATGACTGAGATCACGTCTGCGATCGCAACAGCGATGCGCTGTGAGGCGAAGGTGGAGTTCTATGATTTCTGCCCGGCAATGATAACGGACGAGGCACTGTCTGAGAGTGCGCGCACCTATATGAAGGAACTATATGGAGATATGGTGATCGACATGGCTGCAATAAACGGGGGAAGACCGGGCGGCGGAAGCGAGGATTTTGCCTTTGTCAGCCACAAGGTTCCAACGGTCGGGCTGTATATTGCGGCAGGCAATTCCAAGGAGGGTTATCTCTATGGACAGCACAATTCCAAGGTGATCTTTGACGATTCGATCCTGCACCGGGGAAGTGCGGCATATGCGTATATGGCGCTGCGGTGGCTGCAGGAGCATACTATATGCTTATGAATAATTAAGAAGTACTATATGTAAAACAAAGAGGTTGACAAAGTTAGACAAAAAGGGGTATTCTGATAAAAAGAGTTTAAAAAAATAGTTACATTGAGCACAGAAATAAAAATGTTTTAAGTAATAAAGGAGGGGAGTGTCCGTTGGTGTTGTGATATGAGAAAGAATGTGTAAGGAAAATATTGTAAGATTACTGTGGAAGAATTTTATTAAATGAAAATTACATTGGGGAGGTTTAAAATGTTGAAATGGTTTAAGATATTGAAAAAAGGAAGTATTGTATTTCTTATGGGAGTTTTTTATCTACTGTCATATAATATAATAGTAAAGGCGGATAATATATCTGTTAGTAATTGGTACTCAGATGAAAAACGGGTTGGTTATTGGAGTGAAAGTCCAAAGGTTTCTTTCTCAAATTTGTCGGGGGCAATAAATGTATCTAGTTATTTAGACAATGCAGTGAAAGCATGGTCAAATGCTGGAATTTCCTCTTCTATAACGACAACACCTGCAAACGCTAATATCAAATTGTACGGGGGAACAAGGGCGGAATTAATCGCGATGGGATTTTATTATAGCACAGATATAGTGGGTTTAACATATTTTGATTCGTATAGTGCCGCAGGTACCGCCAATAGTGTTTATACAATTAATAGATTTTCTAAAGTAAGTACCTCTGTTTGTAGTGAAGCTGGTGCATCATATTATACAAATGTCGTTATGCATGAATATGGTCATGCACTTGGTTGGATGGGACATGCTAGTAATGCAGGCGACGTTATGTATTATCAAGCTACTGCAGGCAATATTTCATTAACTTCTCACGACAAAAAGCAATTATTACAAATTTATAGTGCTATGAATTAAAACGGAGGATGCGAGAATGAAGAAAATCATATATATTGGAATGATGATAGTAAGTTCGTTGGCGGGTATAATGTTTGGATTACTTCATAATACGCAAAATGATGTTGGAGATGCCAACAGAATATATGCGCAGACTATAATAGCTTATGAGGGTTTTGATTCGGTATTAGAAGATGCGGATGTGATTGTAGAGGGAAAAATAGAATCAATTATAGTATATCCTAGTTATGATGAGTATTTGGTTACAGTAAGTGAAACTGAGAAAGGTGAAACTACAAAGCAAATAGTAATTCGAAACTATTTGTATGAATATTCATACAAATATGGAAAACAAGAAATAAATGG
>ERZ1034998.249-NODE-249-length-36842-cov-7.123332_pt1 | contig 36842 bp, 27 predicted proteins | sample MGYA00520621_ERZ1034998 | MGnify/ENA primary metagenome ERZ1034998 (study PRJEB33766, sample SAMN09781748) | gut metagenome | biome: gut microbiome | host: Homo sapiens | place: Madagascar | study: EMG produced TPA metagenomics assembly of the PRJNA485056 data set... | reverse complement strand
GCATCAACGACGCCCCGGTGCTGTCCCGCGCCGATGTGGGCATCGCCATGGGTGCGCTGGGTTCGGACGCCGCCATTGAAGCCGCCGACGTTGTCCTGATGGACGATGACCCGGCCAAGATCGCACTGGCCATGCGCATTGCCCGCCGCACCCTGCGCATCGTGTACGAGAACATCGTGTTCGCTCTGGCCATCAAGTTCGCCTGCCTGGTGCTGGGCGCTCTGGGCATGGCCAGTATGTGGACGGCCATCTTTGCCGATGTGGGCGTCATGGTGCTGGCCGTGCTCAACGCCACCCGTGCCCTGTACACCAAAGACCTCGTGAAGAAAAACGAGCAATAACCGTTCCTGACAACCCAACAGCCGCTGCCCTTCCGGAGACCCGGAGGGGCAGCGGCTGTTTTTTGTTTCGGGTTCAGGAAGCCGCTTCCGAAGCGGACACGATCTCCGCCGGGCGCTGTTCCACGATCACCGAGCGGATGCATTCGGAATAAATACTCTTCCGCTCCCACGCATAGGAACGGGCATCCATCTCACAGGCCTGCTCATAGTAGGCCTGCAGATCCTCGTCTTCGTAATGGGAAAATTCGTATGCATACTGCGCGGCCGTGCGGAACACCTTCAGCTGCAGCACGGCCGGGTCGCTCTCGGCCTTGTAAAGCTCCGCCAGCTGGTGCTGGTAGGCATGGTAGCACTCATGCAGCAGCGCATCCAGCACCATGCCGCTGCTGCCCTCTTCCAGCAGATCCAGACTGACCCGGATCGTATGCGTCCGGTCCTCATACTCCGCCAGAACGTTTTCGCCCAGCACCGAACCGCCGACGCGAAGCTCCTGCGGCAGACCCAGCTCCTGCACTTCGAGGTTGGCCACTTTCTGCAGCATATCCAGTTTCCTCCGGATGCTCAGCATTTTCCAGGTCCCCTCCCGCAGGGGCTGCAGCTCCACGGCACAGCCTTCCAGCGTCCGGGTGTTCACCGCCGCATTGGTTTCGACCGTCGGCTGCACCACGGGCAGGAACAGATTCAGCCCCAGCACAAAATTCAGGAACAGCCCTCCCACCAGCAGCACGGCACCGGCGGCCAGCAGTTCCCAGCTGACCCACCAGCAGCGGTATGCCCGGTTTTTCAGGATGCAGGCTTTCCGGCCGGAGTCCGGGATCTTCTGCGCCATGCACAGCACCGTATACCCCAGCGCCAGCCCGGCGCAGACGGCCGGCAGCGCCCATCCTGCCCATTCCAGCTCCCGCCGGTAGATCAGCAGGGTATAGACGCCATAGGGTAGAAACAGCGCTGCACACTGGGTGCCGCCGGTGCGGTGATGCCGGAACAGCAGATAATCGCTCAGCAGCAGCATTCCGATCTGCATTCCGGTCAGCAGCAGCACCGACCGGCCATACGTCCAGCCCGGCAGACAGCGGAACAGCCCTTTCTGGTACAGCAGCCAGAGGCAAAGCCCCTCCCATAAACTTTCCAGCAGGAACTCGGTCCCCGTTCTGGTACTGGTATTCCGCATCCTCGAATCCTTCCTTTCCTGCCGTGACCGCCGGTTTTCCGGCTCGTCCCGGCCCGTCTTTTCTTTTAAATTACCATGCCGTTCCCCGGTTTGCGGAGAGGGAAGCCTTGTCTGCCGGGCCTTCCCCCTCGGAAAAGCGGGAATTTCCGGTGTAACCTGAAAAGGCAATCCGGAACCCTCGATTCCGGTCCGATTTCGTTCCGGAAAACGGAACACACCCTGCAAACAGGAGGTTCTTATGATCGATTTATCTCTGTTATCCCTGCCGCCCGTTCTGGAAACGCTCCGCAGTGAATGCTGTGCCGCCGTTCTCAGCACCGATCTGGTCAGCCCGGAGCCTCTGATCGCACAGCTGGCCGGAAAACCCCGATCTGACCGCGAAACGCCTTATGTCCTGATCCGGGCCAATTACGTTCCCCCTTACGAACGGGCGTTTTCCCTTATCGTGCAGACGGAACGTGCCATCGCACACGCCAAAGGCTTTACGCCCTCTTACAACGGGCTGGTCGTGCTGGATGTGACCGACTGGATCGGCCATCTGGACGAGGACTATTTTCAGCTTCTGCTGAAATACTGGTCGGATCAGATCGGTTTCATGGGCTGGCCGGCCTTCCTTCTGCGGGACGCCCCGGCCGAGGCGGTCCCCCTTCTGGAGCGCTGCTGTGACCGGTATCTTCCCGCGCAGTCCTTTGCGCTTTCGCTGTTTGAAGACCGCAAACGGCTGGCCGGCCTGCTGGAAGTGAACCTGCACCTGCGGGGACATGGCTCTCTCCGCGGCGGGGCCGAGATCCTGGCACAGCTGCTGGCCGCACCGGAACTGCGGAAAGAGCGCACCCTTCATCTGCTGGACCGCGTGCTTGCGGATCTGACCCGGGATATGCCGCTTGGCGCCGCCATTACTTACAGCCGTCTCTGTGCCTGGGCAGAACGGGAAGACTGCCTGCTCACCCGGCTGGCCGGCCGGCCCCTGCAGCCTGTGGATCTGAACAAGGAGGATCGTGATTATGTGCGTTTACAGAAAAGAGTTTCCTGAATATACCGCCGACTGGGCGCCCTACAGCCTGCTGCACCCCGGCGATGATCGTTTTGCCGACCCGGACGAACTGCGGCAGCGGTTCGGGCTGGTGCGGAAGCGGGAAGATCTGCACGCCGGCGGAATGCCCATTCTGGCCGGGCCGGAAGGCGCCGTGTTCCAGAACGATGACAGCATGAGCATCGTCTTCGGTCAGTCCGGCTCCAAGAAAACGCGGCTTCTGGTGGCCCCCACGCTGGTCTCGCTGGCCTATGCCCACGAGAACATCGTTGCCGTGGACATCAAGGGAGAGCTGACCGACCCCAGCAGCAGCATCGGCCGGACCGTCTGCGGCGCACTGGCCGAAAACGGGTACGAGATCGTGCGGCTCAACTTCCGCACCTTCGACCAGAGCAGCGTGAACCTGCTGGAGGTCGCCACCGACCTGTTCCAGGCAGGCGATATTGCAGGTGCCATTTCCGCCCTGCACGAGCTGACCACCGCCATCACCCGGCTGTCCACGGTTCCCAATCAGGATCCCTTCTGGGTGCAGAACGCACAGGCGCTCCTGACCGGCATCAGCTTCCTGCTGCTCTTTCTGGCCGCATCTCCCGACCAGCTGAATCTGTACACCCTGTCCACCTACCTGAACGATGACGGCCTGGAGGAGCTGTCCACGATCTGCCACGCCCTGCCGGACGCTGCCCGGAATCACCCCATTCTGGTGCAGCTGCTGAACATCTGCGATTTTCCGGACAAGACCCGCTCCTGCGTTCTGGGCACCGCGACCGGTATGCTGAACTTCATCACCAGCAACGCGCAGCTGCTGCACATGATCTCCACCTCCGGGTTCCACTTCCGGGATCTGTCCGACCCGGACAAGCGGATCGCGCTGATCCTGGTCATGCCGGACGAGACCGACGCCTACGATACGCTGGAAGGCATCGTTGTCCAGCAGCTCCTCTCGGTCCTGCTGAAGCAGGCCGCTGCCAACGGCGGCGCACTGCCGGTGCGGCTGAACTTTGTCATGGACGAGTTCTGCAACATCCGCATCTCCTCCATGGACCGGTACATCTCGGCGCTCCGCAGCCGGAACATCCGCTGGTTCATCGTCTGCCAGAGCCTGCAGCAGCTGCGCAGTGTTTACCCCACCCAGGCGTCCACCATCCTTGCCAACTGCTCCAACTGGTTCTACCTGCGGAGCAACGAGCTTGAACTGCTGGAGCTGCTCAGCTTCCACACCGGGCAGACCCACCTGAACGAGCGCGGCGAGGCCGCGCCTTTGCTGAGCACCCACCAGCTGATGCAGCTCCGGAAGGGCACCGACTACACCGAAGCGCTGTACCTCAGCGGCGATACCGTTCTGGTCACCCGCCTGCCGGACATCAGCCTGTATCAGGTCCCGGCCGCACCGGAGGGCTGCACCCCTCCCCAGAAAGCCATCGCCCGCCCCGCTGTTCTGGATGCAGAGACTTTTTCCCGCCGGGTCTCCTTTATGAAAAAAGCCGCCGAACATCCGGATGCAGTGAGCGCAGAGGCCGTCACCATCCGCAAAAAGATGCGGCGGCTGACCGAACAGTACAACGCGTTCGTACACTACCTCTGCGGCACTTCCGCCGCCTGATGCCCCCCAAACGAGCCACAGAACAACACAGAATCGAAAAGGAGAATGCACAATGATCACCGTTCAGCTCAACAGCAAACTCGGCCCCCGCGAGGGCACCATCCCCGCCGCACTGTTCGCGGAACAGAACGAGATCAGCCTGTATGGGGAGGTCACCTCCCAGAGCGCGCTGGACGCCGCCCTGCAGCTGCGCTATCTGGTGCTGCACAATGCCCGGGAGGTCACCCTGAGCATCCACTCGCCCGGCGGCAGCGTCGTGGACGGTCTTGCGCTGATCGATGAGATCGAGCGCGCCAAGGCACAGGGCGTGGTGGTCTCCACCCGCTGTGTCGGGCTGGCCGCCAGCATGGCCGCCGTGATCCTCGCGGCCGGGACCAAGGGACACCGCACGGTCTCCCGCAACGGCACTGTGATGATCCATCAGGTCATGGGCGGAATGTCCGGCCAGCAGACCGACATCGAGATCCAGGCCTCCCGCATCCGCCAGACCCGCAGCCAGCTCAACGAGCTGCTGTGCCAGTACACCGGCCAGCCCCAGAAAAAGATCAACCTCGACACCGAGCGCGACTTTTACCTGACTGCCCGGCAGGCGGTGGAATACGGCCTGGCCGACGAGGTATTCTGAGCAGCCGGAAATTTCGCCTGCTGCCGCGCTGTTTTTCCGGAATTTGTGGTATAATACCGGCAGAGTCCCTGCCGGATGCGCCGCGTGATACGATACAAAAGGAGAATACATTATGAAATACGCCATCAAGAACAAGAAGGTCCTGGTCCACGCTTATCGTTTGGGAGACGGCAGCGCCATGGAGCGCCAGCTCATCGAAGAAGGCGTCATCCGCTGCCTGCCCGATGGGCGTTACGAGCTGTTCTCGCAGGAGGCTGTGCACGGCAGCGGCGAGCTGGCCCAGCGCGGGGATTACTTCAAGGTGGATACGGTGGACGGCCGGCACTATCCCTACCCCAACACCCGCGCCTACTTCGAGGCCAACCACACCCTTGCGGACGCCGCACAGGATCTCTACGAGCAGAAGCCCACGCCCCGCAGGATCTGGCAGAAGGAAGACGGGATGTGCCCGGAGATCGCCGCGCTGCTCCACGCCGACCGGCTCTGCCTGAACCCCGCCGACCCCCAGCACTACTTCAGCGCCTTCCTGTACGGTGCCCCCCTGAGCACCTCCGACAAGGGCACGGTGATCTTCTATTCCATCCAGTACGGCGCAGACGGTGCCGTGGAGGACGTTGACTTCAATCTGGTGTCCGAGGCAGACTTTGCCGCCGGCTACACCCTGTGCGATGCGGACGGCACCCCGCTGTCCCGCTGAGCTGTTCTCTCTTTCCGCCGTAGGCGGCTGCCGCGCAGGATCCTGTGCGGCAGCCGCTTTTTGCTTTTTCTCCTGAAAAACTGCCCCCGGGATCCATTTTTGCGCTTCCCCCCACCCAAAGTTCCGGATCCCGGATGCAGACTATAGACACTGCAGGAAGCAAACAGCTTCCGAACCAACCACTTGAAAAAAGGCTTTTGAAAGCCGGGAGGAATGTACCATGGCATTTAAATTCGATCACTATTCCGAGGAGGTCTTCAATGCGATCCGCCGCTTTCTGGACAAGAAGCACCTGCACTACACGGCATCCGAAATCATGGGTCTGATCCAGTTGGATCTCCCCACCGGCAGCATGATCCGTCGTGTGGATCTGCGCATCAATGTGAAGAATGATTCCTATACCGTGCGTGCCCTGTCCTCGGTGTCGGCCGATCCTAAGGATGCCAAGAGCATGGCGCGTCTGGCAGAGTACCTCACCCGCGTCAACTACCGCCTGCGCAACGGCAATTTCGAGATGGATTACCGTGATGGCGAGCTGGCCTTCAAGTGCTATGTGGACTGCCACGGCGGTGTTCCTGTGCAGGAGGCCATTGACGACAGCATCTTCTGCCCGCCTGCCATGTTCCACCAGTACGGCAATGGCATCCTGCAGGTGATGTTCTCCGGCGTCGACCCCGCGCAGGCTCTGGAGGACTGCGAGGCCCGTCTCAAGGAAGAAAAAGAGGAAGCCGAGGACGCGGAGGAAGACAGCGAGGATGCCGTGGACGACAGCTCTGCGTCCCGTGTGCTGCAGGACATCGATCCGGATCTGACCGCTTCCATCGGCTCCGTCCCCGACGATCCCGCGACGCTCGACCGTCTCCTGGATCAGCTGCTGGCCTCGTTCCAGCCCTCGGAAGGGGACGGAACGATCATCGATGTGACGGACCTCGACAGCGAAACCGATGACGCCGCCCCTGCGGACGGCGAAGCGGAGGACGAAGCGGAGGACGACGACCAGGCAGAGGATGCCGAGGAAGCCTACGCGGACGAGGAGGACGACAACGAAGACTGAGTTCTGAAAAGACCCGCAGACCCTGTGAGGGGGAGCCTGCGGGCTCTTTTTTCCCGCTGAAGCGCAGCAGCTGCCGTGCCATGGCGCGCGGACCGATGTGCGGAACTGCGGCGGCACACCCTGCACGGCAGACCATAAAAAACCAGGCCGGAGAGCATCTGCTCTCCGGCCTGGTTCGCTTCCTATGCCGTTTTTACTGCGGCAGCGTCAACTTTTCCAGAAATGCAGTGAAGCTGCCCGCCGCGTCCGCCACGGCATTGGTCTCGTGGTTCCGGAACACGATATGGCCGGTCTGGCGCTCAATGCACCACGCATTGCCGAAGGGGTCGATCGCGATGGCCACATAGCGGCTGGTGTCGTGATTGTAGTCGCGGATGTCCACGGAGCTGCCCGGGGCAAAGCTCAGCAGATAGCCCACGATGTGCTCTTTGCCGTCTGCAGTCGTGCAGATGCAGCGTTCGGGTTTTCCGCCGCCATTCTCCCGCACGCAGGCCACATAGTCTGCGGGCAGAATCAATGCGTTGTCCACCTGAAATTCACGGATCGGCAGATCCGAAGCCAGCGGCTCGGTATAAAGCCATTTCATAAATCATACGCTCCTTTCCGGTCAGCGGTTCTCTTTGCCGCCGCCCCAAAGCACGCGGCCGCCCGTATGGCGTGTTGCCGCATGGATGCCGCTGTCCACCAGCTGCATCTGCCCCGGCTGCTCGGCATGGTGCCAAGTGTAGCCTTTGGGGGTATCCCCGTTGCGGATCTGGTCCAGCTGATCCGCCGTGAATTTGGAAGCCAGCTCCGGATCGTTCTGCACGGCGTCCTGCAGCTTCTCGTTGCAGATCTTTGCCTGAAGGTAATCCGATTTCGCGTAGTCTTCCTTCTCCAATGCAGCATTGCACAGGCTGTCGAACTGCGGTGCCACCACATCGTACTGCTTGCCGTCCAGTGTGATGGTCGAATGCTCGTACCGCACGCCGGTCTCCGGGTGTTCCAGCCCGGCCAGATCCTCGTTGATGGTCGTAAGATGTTCCGGCGCGGCGGTCTCGCCGGGCGGCGCATTGCCTTTGGCGCCGGCCTCCAGGTCCTCCGTTTTGGTTCCGGACTCCAGCGTGCCCTCCTTGCCGCCGTCCAGTACGCTTTCTGCGGCCTTTCCGCCGTGTTCCAGCGTCCCTTCTCCGGCCGGGCCGCCGGGCGGTTCCACCGCGCCGGTCTCGCCGCTGTAAGCGTCGCTCAGCTCCTCTGCCGTCACCTCCGGGCTTGCGATCTCTCCGGTGTCGTTGTCCATGCCCACTTCGGGGGCGTCGCCGTTGTCATTTCCGTCCAGCATGGGGGTCTCCTTTCTGTCTTACGGTTTGGAAGATGGATGATAAAGAACACTGCTCACCAGCACGGCTGTGGTGTCGGTCTGGCCGTGGTACAGCAGCAGGCAGCGCAGAACGCTGTCCCGTTCCTCCACGGTCAGGCCGCTGGTGTACAGATCCAGCGTCTGACGCGCCTGTTCCTGCCAGTTCAGGCAGTTCTGGCGGTAGGTCTCATTCCGGCTGTAGGGCACCTGCATCTCTTTGGTGGGGTGGGGCAGGGGGCACAGACGGAACAAATGCTCACAGGAGAGGAGCGTTTCCATCAGCTCTCCATAGAACGGCAGGCAGCAGACCGGGTCCGCAAAATTTTTCTGCGCCCGCTGCACCCGCAGATAGCGGCTCTGATAGTAGGCAAACAGCTCCTGGAACATCGCACACTGGCAGGGATCCAGCCCCTGGATGCGGTGCAGCAGCACGTCCTGCAGGGCAGCAGCATCGAACTGCCGCCGGGCGGTCTGCTGCAGCAGCCAGCGCAGCAGGAAGGTGCGCAGGCGGCAGAGCGCCGGGTAGGAAATGCCCGGTGCCTTGCCGTGCTCCTCCCAGATGTGGGGGCGCATCCGGCTCTGCACCAGCACCGGCTCGGCCCAGCCTTCCTGCAGAACGGCAGCGGTGCCGTTGGGCAGGCGGGCCAGCTGTGCGGCCTGTTGCGGGGTCAGGGTCATGGCTGCCGCCATCGCGTTCTGATCCTCCGCGTAGGACAGGCGCATGACGATCTTGGTCGAGGTGTTTTTGATCGCGTTCGGATCCAGGATCCCCGGGGACTGATCCACGACCAGAAAGGCCTCTCCGGTGTACCGCAGCTCTGCAATGCTCTTTGCCAGGCTCTCTGCCGCCTGGGCGGACGCGCCGCCCCCTTCTGCCGATGCCGCTGCCGCCGGGACCGCCCGCAGGATGTTGTGGGCTTCTTCCAGCAGGGTCAGGTGGCGCAGGCCGCTGCCGCCGGCCGGATGGGCCGTGCGGTACTCGTACAGCCGGCTGATGATGACCGCCATCAGCAGGGCGCGCGTCTCATCGGATCCGATGGTGCTCAGGTCCAGGATCGTGCGGCTCTCGAACAGGTCGGCATCCGAAACGCTGATGCCGGAGCAGAAGATCTGCCCGTATACGCCGCTGACCAGCAGATTCAGCCGGGCGCGCAGGGTGCCCTCGTAATTGCCCTTTGTCTCACCCACCAGATGGCTGGCCCGGATCACCTCGGGAAGCGCTTCCAGCAGATCCCGGAAGGTGGGGAAGGGGTCTTTGTCGGTGATCCGGCACACGCTGTTGCTCAAGTCCCACCCCCGGTCCACATAGGCCTGTTCCACGCACTGCCGGAGCAGGCTGGGCTGGGCTGCGTACATGGGCCAGGCCGCCGAAAAGGCACCGATCAGCCGGTCGATGTGATCCTGCAGATGCACCGCCGGGTCGAACGCGAAGGGGTTGATCCGCAGCATCCGGTATGCCCGGGGCGAGGTCGTATAGATCTTTACGCCGGGCAGCCTGCCGAACAGCCGCTTGTACTCGCCCTTGGCAGGCTCGACCACCGTAAAGGGGATGTTTTCCTCCGCCGTACTGCGCAGAAGCTCGCAGCTGACCGTGGTCTTGCCGGAACCGGAGCCGCCCACGATCAGCGCATGGGCGCACAGGGCATTCAGATTCAGTTTTACGGGCTGGGGGGTCACTTTGCCCATATGCACGATCTGCCCGAGAAGTGCCTGACGGCTGGACAGCGGCTGCACCCGGCTGGCCGTATAGGTGACGCTGCGGCCAAACGGGACCATCTGCGTGACGCTCAGGCCCGGCACCGACTGGCGGGGCAGCCCCATCATGCGGGGCAGCTCGCTGCCCGGCAGGGTGCTGTCCGTCCCGGATACGGTGCCGTCCGGCAGCCGGAACCGGGGCGGCTCCGCATAGCGCAGGCAGGCCAGCAGGTTCCGGATGTTGCTGCTCTGGTCCCGCCCGGGCAGCGTCTGCCAGACGGCACACAGCGATTGGTTCCGGGTGCCGCGTCCTGCCGCCAATGCCTGATAGGCGCTGGCGGCCATGGCGCTCACGGAAGGTTCTCCGATGAAGTAGGCCGCGCAGTCCCAGTAGCTGCCGCCGGCATGGAGCCGTTTGATCTGCCGGTCGACCTGTTCCAGCAGATCTTCCACCTGCTTGTTTTTCCAGCGGCACCCGTAACTCATGGTGCGGGTCTGGGTGCTGCCGGCGGTGCGGGTCATGCCCTGGGTCTGGATCTGTCCTGCGGCCGTGCCGTTGGTGACGTTGTATCCGTCCGCCTGGGAGGTCCCGCTGCCGGTCCCGGTCTGGGTGTTCCAGTTGATGCCAAGGCCCAGGGGCGTGATGCCGTATCCCTTGCCTTTGCCGGACTGCTGGAACGTGCTCTGGGTCTGGGTGGAGCTATACCCCACGGCAAGGTTCTTTACGACGCTGTCCGCCACAGAGCTGCTGACCGCATCGCTCAGGCTCAGGGCCTGCGCGTTGCTGGTCTGCAGCGTGCTCTCGGCGTAAGGGGAGAGCAGTGTGCTGATGGTCTCCAGCGCCGCAATGCGCTTTTCGACCGTCTGCCGGGAATAGGGCGCTGCCAGAACGATCGCGGTATAACGCCGCCCCATCATCGTATCGATAAACTTTTCCAGTCCCTGGACGCTTTCCGCCTCGCCGCCGGTGCCGGTCTCACGCTCGGAGGGCAGCAGGGTCACCGCCGAGACGGTGGTCTGGTTGCCGCCGCTTTCCAGCCGGCTCATGGTCTGGTCAATGGCGGTGCTGTCCTGCTGCTTCAGAACGATGCCCGGGAAGTTGCCTTCCAGCGATGCCCGGAACAGCTCTGCCGCTGCCCCGGGTGCCGGGGCGCGAAGCCCCAGCGAGAGGGTCACGCCCGTCTCGGTGCCTTCCAGCAGCAAAAAACAGCTGTCCACAAAGGGACTCATTGCGTCATACAGGCTGGTCAGCCGCTCGTGCAGGCTCTCATCGCTGAACGCGAACTGTTCCACCTGGAACAGCCGCAGGCTGTGCAGGGTGCGGGGCTGGCTGGGCGGCTGCACACAGCCCGGTCTTTCCGCCTGTTGCAGACAGCTGTGCGCCAGACGCTGCCGCACCTGCTGCAGTGCCTGTTCCAGCTGCCGCCCGGCTGCGGGCTGCATTGCGTTGCCCGGCATGGATCATTCCTCCTCTTTCGGATACAGTGCCGCATAGCGGGCGCGGCGGAGCGCTTCCTGCTCGGCCGTCCACTTCTCTACGCTGAACGAGGGCACCGGGGCGGCTTCCAGTGCCGCGCGCTTGGTCACAGCAGCAATGGTCAGGTCATCGCCGGTGCGCTCTTTCATCATCTCGGAATCGAAGAGCGCCTTCATGCCCTCCGCCATTTCCTGTGCTGCCGTCTCCGGGGTCTGTTCCGGTGTCTCGGGCAGGGTGCCGTACAGGAAATTCTGCATGAAGGGGTAATAGACAGACCCCTCGTTGGTGACGAAATTGTCCAGCACGCCGTCCGTGGTCAGCAGGAAGCCGACCACCGGCTTTTTTGCCGAAACAAAGGTCCACTCGGTCTCCGGCGCCTGCAGCGGCATCACGCTGTTGGCCATGGCGTCCGCGCCGCCCTTGCAGCGTTGCGTGATCATTTCATAGCTACCGTCCGCGAACTGCACCACCGCGCCGTCATCGCCGACGTGGCCGCAGTGGAAGTGCTTTCCGTCAAAGACGGCCAGCGTCAGGGTAGAGGCCAGATCGAACGCCTTTGCCTTCTTTTCAGCCGCCAGTGCTGCCACGGCATCCCGGGCGGCGCGCATACTGCTGCGCAGCAGCTCCTGCATCTGCGCCGGATCCTCCATGGCCTTTTCCGCCGCCGGGAGCGCCTTTACCGCAGCTTCCAGCGCATCCAGACCGGCTTTGACTGCCCGGCGGGAGCCGAAATGGGACAGCGGGCAACTGCCCACACCGTCCGCAACGCCTGCCGCCGCGATGCCCAGCTCCGGGAAGACCCGCACATCGCTGGCATCCTGGCAGGGGATCCCGCGCTCCACATGGCTGGCACCCTGGGCCGAACCCGCTGCAGCGGAAAACTCTGCATCGGTCTGCACCTTCTTCGTGAACGCAGGGAAGGCTTCTTCCGGGGCTTTTTCCGGCTCGGCTTCTTTGGGTTCTTTGGGCGCTGCATCCTCTTTGGCGGCTGCAGCATCTGCAGGCGTTTCTGCCTTCAGGGCTTCCCCGCCGGGTGCTTCCTCCCGGGCCGCTGCTTCGTGGGCGGCGTTCTCTGCGCATTCGTTCTCCTTGGCGGTGCCTTCCTGCGGCGTTTCTGCCGGGATCTCTGCCTGCTGGGGTGCGGTCTCTTCCGGGGTCATTGCTGCCGGGATGTTCTTTTCTTCTGCCATCGTGTTACCTCGCATTCTCTGTCGTATGTCGGGCGGAACAGGGGTGTTCCGGATCTTTGCAAAAAGCATACCCATCCATTTCGCCGTTCCCAAAGGGGGGAAGCCTGCCGCGCACAGGTTTCCCCCTGCCGTTCCCGGGTTTTCCGCTGGTATAGTGAGATCAGTCCCGGGCAGCTCTCCCGCGCAGAAAAATACGCCCCGGGCAGAAAGGAAACCATTCCATGAAATCCATTGCGGAAATCGCATCTCTTGTCCATGCGGCTCCCAGTGAGATCCTGCGGCACGCCCAGCGCTGCGGGTTCTCCGTTCAGGATCCCGGCGACGTTCTTCAGGACGATCAGATCGCCGTTCTGGCGGCCTGGCTGCAGCAGCAGATGGCTGCCCCCACTGCTCCTTCTGACCCGGCCAAGGAAGCCCGCGCCCAAAGGTTCCTGCAGAATCTTGTCCGCAACAGCGACCTGATCTTTCTGGACACCAGCAGCCTGCTGTACCCCACGCTGAACAGCTTTTTGGAGCGTCTGACCCCGCTGCTGACCTCTTCCGTCCGGGTCATCGTTCCCCTGCGGGTCATTGAGGAGGTGACGAAGCACCGGAAGAATCTTTCCGAGCCGGAACGGGCCGCACACGCCATAAACGGCTACCAGAAGCTGGTCGAACTCCAGAACGCCGGCCTGCTGAAGATCTACGGCAATCCGGATGACAACTTTGCCGACAGCACCTTCCAGAGCGTGTTCATCAAAAAGAGAACTGCCTACCGGATGACCCTGCTCACCCAGGATGTCCAGCTGGCCAAAACGATCGACGGCTTCAACGAAGACGTCTCGGTACGGGCCAAGCACATCCAGGTGGCCAAGCTGAACCGGTTCGGATACGCCAGCTCGTATATCTGGAAGGACGCCAAGGACGCCGCCGGAGCTTCTCCCGCCGCGCCAAAGCATGAACCCGCCTTCCGGCTGAAAACGCAGATGACCAACGTTCCCGACACGATCCTGCGCGTTCGGGAGATCCCTGGCCCGGGCAGCAGAGTGCTCTCCCCGGACGGGCCGATCCAGCTGCTGGAAAAGATCAGCGACGGTGCCGAGGGCATCATCTACAAAACCAGCTCCGGCATGGCTGCCAAGATCTACCGCCCCGATCATCTGACCGCGCGGCAGGAAGCCAAACTGCGCCGGATGCTGAGCCATCCGCTGCAGTGCGAGGGCATCTGCTACCCCACCGCCCCGGTCCTGAACCTATCCGGCGAGTTCGTGGGCTTTCTGATGCCGCTGGCCTCCGGCCATGAACTGCAACGCAGCCTGTTCATCAAACCCCTGTTCCTTCAGACCTTCCCCGGCTGGAAAAAGAGGGACTGCGTGGAGCTGTGCCTGACCCTGCTCAAGAAGATCCGCTTCCTGCACCAGAACGGCATCCTGGTCGGCGATCTCAATCCCCGCAACATCCTGGTCAAGTCTCCCCGGGAGGTCTGGCTGGTGGACGTGGACAGCTTCCAGATCGAAGAGTTCCCCTGCCCGGTGGGCACCACCACCTTCACGGCACCGGAGATCCAGGGCAAAAACTTCGGCACCTTCCTGCGCACCACCGGCAACGAGGATTTTGCCGTCGCCACACTGCTCTTCATGCTCATGCTGCCGGGCAAGCCCCCCTACGCACAGCAGGGCGGTGAGAGCCTGGCGGACAACATCCTGGCCGGCGATTTCTCCTATCCGCTGGGCACCAGCTCCAACAAAAAGACCCCTCAGGGGCCGTGGCGCTACGTCTGGAGCCACCTGACCTATGAGGTGAAGGAGATGTTCTACAACACCTTCCGGATCGACGGCACCCACCACAGCGAGAACGAGCGCTACTCCGTCCGCGAGTGGATCGGCGCCTTCCAGAAGTATCTCCGTCTGCTGGATGACGGGACCCTCGCCGCACGGGATCCCATGTCGGCGGAACTGTTCCCCACCCGCTTCAAGCACAGCACCGGCTGGAACGGCACGTCTTCCCGGAACACCGCCCCCTCCCAGCCCAGACCCGCGCCCATCCCGCAGGAGCCTCCCGTGCCCAACGGCGGCTTCTCCGTCGCTTCCTGGCTGAACGGCGGTCAGTGACCGCCGGCTTTCCGCCGAAACCTGTCTGAAACGAAAGGATCTGTACCATGGATTTGAATGCATTGACCAAACTGGCGGATGTCCGCCGTCAGAGGATCGACGATCTCCGCACCAACCCCACCCCCCGGGTCGCCCTTGGCATCTGTGCCGACCTGAGCGGCACCATGCTCACCATCGAAGGGGGCAATTTCCAGCGCACCGGCAAGACCACCGTGCTGGACGGCCACGTCTTCGATGTGGCCACCGGCGGCATCAGCCGCCTGAACCTGCTGGAAGACGGCCTGCAGTCCCTCTATCAGGCCATCCGGGAGGACAGTGCCGCCTCCTACTCCGCCGAGGTGGCGGTGGTGTCCTTCAACGACCGTGCCGCGTGCCTGCAGGACTTTTCGACCCTCGACCGCCAGACAAAGCCGCCCAAACTGAAAGCGGAAGGCAACACGGCCATGGGCGAGGGCCTGAACCTGACCCTCGACCTGCTGGAGCAGCGCAAGCAGGAATTCAAGGACAACGGCGTGGACTACTACCAGCCCATGCTCGTGCTCCTGTCCGACGGCGAACCCTCCCCCGGCCCCCAGGAGGAGGCCGAGCTGGCACGCGCCGAGCAGCGCATCCGGGAGCTGACCAGCCAGCGCAAGCTGACCGTGCTGTCCGTGGGCATCGGCGGCGACGCCAACATGAACGTCCTGCGCCGCTTCTCCAGCAACAACAAGGCCTACCGTCTGAACGGCCTGCGCTTCCAGGACTTCTTCAAGTGGCTGGGCAAGAGCGTGGTCAAGACCTCCCAGAGTCTGCCGGGCGACCGGCAGGAGCTGGACATCAGCGAGATCTCTTCCTGGGAAGCTCTGTAACAGGAGATCGGTTATGGAATGGAATCTGATCCAGGCCTGCACGGCAGGCCGCAGCCACCGTCGGCTGGGCACCCCCTGTCAGGATGCCGCCGCCGTCCGGCAAAGCCCGGACGGCAGTGTGTGCGCCATTGCACTGGCAGACGGTGCCGGCAGCCAGGCACTTTCCCACTACGGAGCACAAACCGTGACCCGGACGGTCACCCGGCTGCTGTGCGAACAGTTTGACGCCTTCTACGCCTGCCCGGACGCCGGAGCCGTCCGGCAAACCATCCTGAATGTCCTGCTGGAAGCGCTCCGGGAGACCGGCAGCGTCCTGCAGTGCCCGCCGGAGGCGCTGGCTTCCACCCTTCTGTTTGCGGCCTGCAAAGGCGACCGCTTTCTGCTGGGCCACATCGGCGACGGCGTAATCGGCGGCCTGGACAACGGGCAGCTCCGGGTGCTTTCCAGCCCCACGAACGGGGAGTTCCTCAACGCCACCTGCTTTGTCACCTCGCCCCATGCAGCCCGGCATTTCCGGCTGTTCAAAGCCGAAAAGCCCGCCTTCGGGGCCATCGTCCTGCTGTCGGACGGCAGCGAGCAGGCGCTGTATCAGCGCCGGGACGGCACCCTGACCGAGACGGTGCGGGATCTCCTCCGGCTGGGCGTGGTCCTCCCGCCGAAGCAATTCCAGCCGCAGGTGCAGAGCCTGCTGGACGGCCCGGTGGCAGCAGCCACCGGAGATGACTGTTCGCTGGTGCTCATGGCGCGCCCCACCCCCGCATTCCCGGGCTTCCTGGGCTTCTCCGCTGCCGAACAGCGTGCACTGCTGGAACTGCCGGCGGACCGGCCGGGGGATCCCCGCCGCCTGCGCACCACCGTGGCCGTCCTGAAGGAACTGCAGACCCGCCCCTGCCGCCCTGCACAGCTTGCCCGCAGGCTGCACCTGCACCCCAAGCGGGTGCAGCGCATCCTGACCCGTCTGGAGCGCACCGGCTGTGCCGTGCGCGATGGCGGATCCTGGACAAGCCCCCTCCGCTGACCCTCTGCTTCCTGCAGAAATACGGACAGACCCCCCGCTGCCGGCCGGCAGCGGGGGGTCTGTTTTTTTGTTTCTGCGGATCTTACAGCAGCTGCACCAGCAGCAGGAACAGCCCGCCCGCCGTACCGGCGGCAGCGCTCAGCAGGGTCTGCTTCCAGCCGGCTCCGGCCCTGCGCGCTTCCAGCGCCTGGCTGAGCTGATAGAGGCCGCACCCCATGCACACGCCTGCCAGCAGCAGCGAGACCACCGTGCTGAAGGTGAGCAGGCCCAGGGCGCCGGTCAGTGCCATGATGGCGTTGGGCCAGTCCGGCGTGATGATGTCGTGCTCAGGGCCTATCACCACTGCACAGCGGCTCACACAGGCCGTGCCGACCGGGGTGGGGACGTACAGTTCCAGCGTGGTGGAGCCTTCCCGACAAGGCACGATGACCCCGCGGGCTTCATCGTAGCGTGCCACGTCCGGATCCATGGTCCGGCCCTGCACCTGTGCGGCGGCACCGGCAGGTGCCAGCGTAAAGGGGACCGGGACTTCCTGCCCCATCTTCAGCGTGACCTCCTGGGGCAGGCGGATCGCAGCGGGGACCGCCCGGACGGCAAAGGGGATCTCTGCCTTGACCTGGCCGATGGTCAGCCGGACGATGCCCCGCCCTGCCTGGCAGGCACGGAAGCGTCCGCCGCCCAGCGGGACGGCCAGACCGGCCGGTTCCACACTCCATGCCGCCTGCTGCAGATTCTCCGCGTTCTGGGGCATCCAATGGGCGTCCACACGGAACTCCTGCCGGGGCACGATGTCCTGCTGGGACAGGGTCAGCGAGATGGTCTGCACCCGGTTGACTTTGCGGATGCGGACGCTCTTTTCCGCCAGCAGCACTTCCGGGTTTGCATAGCCGTGGGTGTAAAGCTGCACCTTCACCGTACCCTCCCGGGCGGCGTGGTACGCTCCGCCGCCGGCCTGCAGCAGCCCGCCCGGCGTGGTGCGCAGTTCCAGCTGGAACCGGGCCGGATACCGCCGCAGGCGGTCCGCGCTGTGCACCGTTCCCAGCTCCATCTCGTCCGGGAACGCTACCGCCGCCACGGGCAGCGGGCTGGTCAGGATGCTCCGCATGGCCTTTTCTTCAAAGGCATCAAACTGTCTGGGATGCAGCGGCTGACCGGCCAGTGCGGCCTGCAGACGGGCGAGCGCCGGGCGGATGACAAAGCGCTCCGCCCAGAGCGCTGCAAAGGCCGGGAAGTTTTCTGCGCGGCCCGCAAAGAGGGGCACTGCGGCCCCGCCGATCTGCAGCAGTCCGGTACAGTGCGGAGCATTTCCGGCGGCAGGATCCACGCTGTAGAGCACATCTCCCGTCTTGACGACGATTCGGTCGATGTTGAGGTCCTCCAGCTGGTGCAGGTGACGCTCGGCGGCGTTTTCCAGGAAGATCCGTGCGGTCTCGCCGGCGCTGCTTCGGATGCAGGGACTCCAATCGCCGCACGCCGGGTACAGCCGCCAGCCGCAGGCTTCTTTCTTCCAGCGGCTGGCAGCCAGCTGCACCAGGATGGACTGGGCCAGCGTGCCTTTGGACAGGCAGCAGACAGCCAGCGCTTTGGGCGCATCCGAGCTTCTTCCGAGGTGCTGTGCGGCCTGCAGCCGTTCTTCGAACCGGATCATTTCGTTTGGCCCGGTCGCGGCAGAAAAGCCCTTGCAGGCCGTTTCCCGGCCAAACAGCATCCGCAGGATGCTCTCTTCCAGTGCACCGCCGCAGAATGTGACCGTATAGGCCCCGTTGCATTCCTGTTCCAGCCAACGCGGCAGATGGGCGGCGTATTCCAAAAAGTGCCCGCCGGCGCAGGCGGCCAGCGGGCTGAGACTGGAAGTTTTCTGTCCGTCAATGCGGACTGCCGCCGCGGTCGTGAAGAGTTCTTCTTCGATCTGAACACGCGGGATCATAAAGCTTCTCCTTTCTTACCATGCGGCGACTTCCCGGCCGACCACGCCTTCCGGGATCGTCCGCAGATCGATGGGGCGGTGGGTGGCCCACAGTTCAGCGCGGGTCTTCGCAAAGTGATCCTGCCGGGGGACAGCTGCGCCAAACGAGAGATCATTTGTTACGTCTACAAACAAATTCTCCTTTCCGATGCGGACGATGTTCCATGCATGGTTGTCATCGCCGCGCATCTGGCCGCTGCCCCGCAGTTCGCCGACCACCACAAAGCTGTGCACTCCGAGGATACTCGTCAGGTACTTGTACAGGCAGGCGATGCCTTCACAGACGGCCTGCCCCTCGATGGCACCCAGCATCGTGTGGCTTTCCGGGCCATGGTCGCGATAGTGGATGCTGCGGGCCAGCTCATCGTGAACCAATTTTGCGATCTCATAGTCGGTGTAAGCACCCGTCTCCTGCTGCCGCCGGAGGATGTAATCGGTGTATGCGGTCGTCTCCGCCAGTTTCTGAAAAAAATCCACTCCGGGATAGCGGGACGGCAGTTCCAGCGTGGTCGAAGCCGATGTGGTGAGCAGACCAAGCCTTGTGCGCTCGGTCACCCCCCTGACGGCGTTCAGATCCACATAGAAGACCCGTTCGGGATGGTCATACCGCAGAGCGGAGAGCACCCTGCCCAACGTCTCGGTGCGGACCTCCGGGAGCCGGACCTTGAATTCCAGCCGGGCCAGGGCGGCCTCGATCCGGTCATAGATCTGCTGTTCCTGGGGAGTCAGCAGCTTGCGGAAATATGTCCACTGTGCCGGGTACCGCAGCAACGGATTTTCCATGCCGACACACCTCCTTTTCTCACATTCTGATCAATCCGCGATCTTCTGGCCGCAGAAGGGGCAGTAGGTCGGTTTCTGTTCCGTCCAGGGCCAGACGGTTACACGGAACTTATTTCCACAGCGGCAGCACAGACAATCATACTTCGGCTCCCCGCTGTTTACCAGATCCTTGAAGGCATCAGCCATAAAACCCGTTGCCTCACGCGCCGCCGTCCGGACCGTTTTCCAGGAGACACTCTCTCGTGTCACTTTCCATCCGCCGCTGCGGGGCTGCGGAGCAGGCTGTGCCGCCCATGCGTCCTGTGCGGACTGCGGAGAGCGGGAAGCCTGCGGCGCCTGCTGGGCAGACATTTCGGTGACAGACTGCGGTGGGACTGCACGGTGTGCTGCCTGCCCGGAAGCCGGTTTCGTCCATGCAGTCTGTGCGGGCTGCTGTGCAGGCTGCGCAGGCCGTGCGGGCCTGGCGGTGGACTGCGGGGCAGCGCTGCGCACCTGTGCGTTGTACTCTTCCTCCTTTTTCTGCCAGGCTTTGACGTCGAAGGGCGGCAGGGTCATTTTGGACCAGGTCTCCTGATTAACGGCCACCACCATCGTGAGATCGTCTCCGGACGCTTCTGCCGTAGCGGGTGCCTTGAGGATGTCCTTCGTACGCTTCCGGAGCGCTTCGTGCCCCTGGGGCGCAGCTTCTGCAAAGCCCTCCAGGAAGGGGGAAAAGACCTCGTTGTTCAGGCAGCTCTTCCGGACATAGATGTCGAGGATGCCGTCCGTCGAGATGCCAACGGCAGCGGTCTTCTCGGCCTTGCCGAACTCCCACTCTTTTTCTCCTCCCTGTAGAGGGATGACCGAGGTGCTGTTGTCGCCGTTCGGACCCTTGTGGCGGCGGGTCACCATCCGGCAGGTGCCGTCTTCCTGAATGACCACGATGCCGCCATCGCCGCAGTGGCCGTACCACAGGTTCTGGCCATCATAAATGGCCAGATCCAGTGTCGACATGAAGTCGAAGACCAGTTTGTCCATCTTCTCGGCCAGCTCCTCGACTGCATCCTGTGCCGTACGGAAGGCTTCGGGCAGCAGTTCTTCCAGCAGCCAGTGATCGCGCTCCTCCGGCTTTTCCGGCAGGGGAGACGTTTCCAGCTTGTCTTTCAGGAAGTTCAGGCCCACCGTCACGGCCTCACAGCTTCCATACTGGCTGAGGGCGCAGCGGCCGACGCCGTCGCTGCTTCCCAGCAGGAGCAGATTTTTTTCAGGGACTGCCAGCACACCGCTGAAGTCCTGACAGGGGCTGTTGCCGTTCTTGATGTGGTACGCCCCCTGCTCGGTATCCGCCGCACACACCAGCGAGCCTACGCTCAGGCTCCGTTCCGGCTTCTGCAGTTCCGGCTTGTTCTTTGCCGGGGCTTCCGGCTCATTGACCGAAATTTTATTGTCTTTCATCGGTTCCATCACGGAATCTCCTTTCAAAATCAAAACGATCTCAGCCTCCGAAAAGGCCTCCGAACAAGAGCGCGATCAGAAAGATGATCAGGATGCCAAGCCCTACCACCAGCGCAACTGCGGCCAGGATGCCGCCCACAACTGCTGTGAGAGCGATCGCGGCCAGAGGGGCGAGGATCAACTGCAGTGCAGCCAGCCCCAGCAGCCAGGGCCATCCGTTGAATGCGGTAGTATAGCGCTGTTCCATCCAATGTGCCGTGAGCCAGCCTGTACCTATGCCAATCGCACCAATTAGAACGGCGGCTTCCTGGCTGCCGGCCAGATCCGGCACGAGACACAGCGCCGGGTTCACGAGCACCAAGCCTGAAGCTGCACCAGCCACGACCTGCGTGACGTAAAAGAGCTTCGGGTCGCGGCGGAGGGGCACGCCGGGCGGTGCGCAGGCCCAGCCCGGACGTTTCCACACCCAGTGCCCGACCTGCTTCCAGTTGATCTTTTTCATGGCGTCCTCCTTTTGTCCTCAGCTTTTCTTGAAGATGCCCAGGAGCTTCTCCTTCAGGCTCTTCTTCTGCGTGCCGGTTTTTGCAGCGGGGCCTGCCGGAGCAGCCTGCACGGGAGCTGCCGGGGTGATGTGCGGCATCGGGACCGGTGCCGCATAGGGCGCTGCAGGCTGGAGCACCGTATGTGCCGCAGGCTGGGACACCGTATATGCTGCCGGTTTCGGAGCCGTGTGCACCGCCGGTTTCGGGGCAGAATGCATCGACGGTCCGGGCACCACGACCTTTTTGCCGTTCATGATGTCCTGCATCCGCTGGTCCACCCGGCAAAACGGGCAGCCGACTGTATGACGCGGCAGGTAGACGTGCGCGGGGTTGATACGGCAATGCTCGAACGTGCTCCTCCGCTGGTACAGGTCGTACAGGAGCATCTTCCAGATGCTGGCATCAACACGCTGCGAAATGTTCTGCTGGATCGTCTTCTCATTGTAGCTGAATGTCTGACGGAACGCGGTGCGCACCTTGGCCGGGAGTGCCCCCAGCTCCAGCGCGTAAGGCGGGATGCTGATGCCCTCCACATCATCGCGGTACCACGGGGATATCCCATATGTGACATTGAAGATCTGGTCACCGAAAGGAAGGGAGGGCTTGCCCTCTGTCTGCAAAGCTGCTGCAAACGGGTGTGCCCCGGTGAGCAGAATGAAGATATGAACGGCCAGCGCAAAGTTATCGGTTGCGATGGTAAAATTATTCTTGCTGAGATTGCGGCCCTGCAGCTCGGGAGCGACGAATTCCGGCAAACCCACCCCACAACGGAAATGATGTCCGGTCTTGTCTGTGAATTCAAACGAATCCACGTCAATTACAGTCACAGTTCCGTTGTCATCGACCATGAAATTCGCGTTGTTCATGTCGCCCACCACATAACCCATCTCATGGGTATGCGCCACAATGGAGGCGATGTTGTACGCAACGGCGACGGCATAGCTCCAATTATACGGGGTGCGGAACACGCGGTCGCGTTCTTCGGGACGATTCACCATGAACAGGGGCGAGCCTTTTTGAAAAGGCATAAGATAACCGACGAAGTTTCCATTGCCGTCATACAGCAGATGCTGCGGCCACGCGATCAGCAGGTGGCCGTCCACAACGCCGTTGAATCTCTCATTGACCATCGCTCTCAATTTGGCTTCCTGCTCCGGTTTGACCGTCTTGTAAATCTTGGCACAGACCGAGGGATCTCCCTGCACATGATAAATTTTGGATTCGCCGCCCTCACCGAGGGTGTCTGCGCAAAGCTCATAAGCTTTGCGCTCTTCGGTATACACTTTCATTGCTTTTCTCCTCTTTTGTGTCCCGCCTGTCCGGCGGGAGCTGTTTTTCTGTCGTTGTGTACAGTAAACAGCACGTTCCGGCCTCTTTTGCCGGGGGGAAACTGTTTTCCGGCCAGATCATAAAAATACCCGCCGCCCTCCTGTCGGAACAGGGGAGCAGCGGGCGGTACGCGGAAGGATGGAGCTGCAGCCGGCTCAGGACATCAGAACATATCCAGGCAGTTGTCGTCCGAAACGTTCGGAGCGGGAGCCGGCTCCGGCATCGGAGCCGGGGTCTGCAGCATCTGGGTCACCATACTGCCAGCGCCGGGGTTGGTCTGGCAGACCAGATCGCTCATGCTGTCGGTCAGGAAGCGAATGGCATCACTGAAGTTGTTGGCATCGGCTGCCTTCAGGACGGTGCCGCCGTCCGCAACTTCCTTCAGGTCACCCATATCGGCCTGACGGCCCACGCCGATGGGGATGATGCAGACCTTCTTGCGGCGCATCATCTCGTGCAGGCGCGCCAGCACAGCGTCCTTCTTCTCCGGATCTGATGCGGCGCCGTCGGTAACGAGAATGATCGTGCCGACGTAGGAGGAGGTGCCCAGCTGGTTGTACATCTGGCGGCGCTCGTTGAGCTGGTTGATGGTCAGATCCAGCGCCTCGTAGAGGGGGGTGTCACCATCGGCCTCGGGCAGCTGGGGTGCCTGGAAGCGGCTGCCCTCGGTCCAGTTCTGCAGGATCTGCACACCGTTGCCGAAGGTCAGCACCTCGATGTCCAGCTTGCCGGCGGCCAGGGGGTTGCTGCGCAGGGAAGACTCAATGGCCTGCAGGCTCTGCTGCTCCTCCTCATCGGCACCATTCAATGCCGTGGAAGTGGAGGTGTCGTAGAGGAACAGCAGCGGTGCCTTGCCCTCCGCGCAGTTGGTCGGGAGGCCGGCTGCATAGCCGGTCGGCTGCTCCACCGGGGTCTCGAAGAAGCTCTCCGGGGACTCATCCAGCGTGGTCGTCTCGTTCAGATTCAACAGTTCATCCATGGTCGTTTTCTCCTTTTCTTCGTTGTTCCGGGGATCAGCAGGTCGTGACGCAGGCGGGCAGGGGAACGGACTGCATATGCTCCAGGGAGGGGTCGCTCACACTCAGGTTGACCATGGAGGAGCTGTACCAGATCAGTGCTTCGGAGACGTCCGTGGGAGAGCACTTGAGCACCTTGCCCTTGCCGCCGGGCAGGTAGGAGCGGAGGTGCTCGACGTCTGCGTCGTTGCCCACTGCCATGACATACAGGGTCACGCCCTTGTTGTCGTAGGCTTCCTGGAGCATCTGCTTGGCTTCCGCCTCATACTCGCTATCCGTGGGCAGACCATCGCTGAAGACAAAGAGGAACGGGCGCCAGTAGGAGATACCCACGCTCTTGTAGTAGTCCTTGCGCTTCCGGATGTCCTGCAAGGCCGCGATGATGGCCTGGTTGAAGGCGGTGCAGCCGGAAGCACGCAGGGTCGGTGCAACGTATTCTGCAGCGGGACGGAAGCCGACCTCACAGGTCACGTCATCCGCGAAGGACAGGAGCTCCACATCGATGACGCTGGCAGACTTGTGGTTTGCCTTCATGACATTGCCGAAGTCGTGCAGACCCTGGTTGATCTCGTTAATGTAGGGGCTGACCGAAAGGGAGTGGTCACAGGCCAGCACCGCGAGACCGTGCTTCTCATTGATGGCTTTCGGGGGCAGGGCGGGGGTTGCGTAACGTTCACTGGGCATAGTTCTTTCTCCTTTTCTTTTTGTGTTGTGTGTGTTTCTTCTTGCAGGGGATCTGTTCCCCTGGGGTATCTTTGTTGTACACCCTCCCGTTTTATGTTCCGAAGGGGGGAAGGACAGGAGCTTTGGCTCCAGCTCTTCCCGGAGAGTTTCTCTCTCCTGTTGTCATTACTGTAGCACCGCCCGTCTGCTTTCCGGGAGGGGGGAAGCCTGGATCCCGGATCCTGTGCAGGATCTTCGATCCGGGCTTCTCCGGAGGGTTCGTTCCCTCCTGCTGTATTTACTGTAGCATTCCCCCTCCGGCTTTCCGGAGGGGGAAACACTTTTTTCGGGTCAGACCCCCAGCATCGACTGCAGCACGGGCAGCATTCCCTGTGCAGCCAGCACAAAGCAGGCCATCTTCAGCAGTTTCCCGACAAAACAGGCCGGGATATAGCGGTGCAGCGGCATCTTTGCCGCACCGCAGGCCAGCCCCACCAGATCAAACAGGGGCAGCGGCAGAAAGGCAAACGCCAGCACCGCCAGCGCTCCATACCGCTCCACCAGCGCGGCAAAGCGGTCCGCTTTCCGGGAGCCTGTACCAGCTGCCGCCTTGGCCCCGGTACGGCCGCACCAGTAGCTGACCTGTTCTCCAGCTGCTGCACCCGCTGCACCGATCAGGCAGCACAGCACCGGGTCCAGCGCCATGGATGCGCTGGCCGTAAACAGGGTGCTGCTGGCCGGAAGCAGTACGGTCGAATTTGCTGCCAGGCAGGCTGCAAACAGCCCGCCGTAGCCCAGCAGCGCCAGCTCCTGCACCTGCTGCCGGAACACCAGATACAGCGCCGAAATGCCCAGTGCCGCCAGCAGGGGCAGCGCCAGCTGCACCAGGCGGCGGGGAGACAGCCGTCTGCGGCGGACCGCTCCTGCAGAAGTTTCCGGAATGTTCATCGTCCGCATCCCCCTTTCTCAGCCGCCGCCCAGCAGGCTCATAAAGAGTCCCACGCCGAAAAGGCACATAAAGACCATCTTCAGCACTTCCAGCACCATGGCCACAGCAGCTGCCAGCACGACCGTGGCCAGCGGCGTCAGCAGGCACATGGATGCGCTGAACAGCCAGTAGGGCCAGGGCGAAGCGGCGGCGGGGTAGCGCTTCCAGAAGTGCACCGCGATGGCAATGCTGATGCCTGCGCCCACCAGGCTCGTGATGATCTGCAGATCTGATGCACTGAGTTCCATAGAGGACACTGCGGCCAGCTGCGGCCCGAAGAGCACGCCGCCCAACACGCTGAACGCGGTCATCAGTGCCAGAAAGAGCCACGGCGAGCGCTGGGCGCTGGCCGCAGCGGCGGCGGGGCCGGTCTGGTTTGCCGGCGCTGCCGGAGCAGCCGGCACTGCAGCCGTGCCGAACGACTGTTTCAGATAGTCCTCCAGATCCTTCCGGGCACGACACCACGGGCAGCTGGAAAGGCCGGCCGGGTACAGATGATGCGGATCGGCCGCACACTGCGTCCACTGGGACTTCTGGTTCATGGACAGGTACATCTTATCCAGCGCCGTGCACCACTGCTCCGCCGTAGGGCGCAGGGGGATCTTCTTCATGAAGTCCGGGTAGGCCCCATAGGTAAACACCTTCTGGAACAGATCCTGCACCTCCTGCGGCAGGATGGAGAAATCCGGGGCACCCAGCGGGCGCGCCTTGCCGGGGATGGCGCGCACATACACGCTGGCACCGGTCAGGATATCCATATTGACATTGGTCACCGCCGGCGTGGAGCCGCCGGGGTTCAGGCTGCGCTTGGCAAAGGGATCGTATCCGTTCATCAGCAGCTTGAAGATCAGAATCGCCAGGGAGAAGTTGTCGGATTCCTTCGTGAACTTCGCCTTCGGGCTGCTCAGATTGCCCACCATCTGGAGTTCCGGTGCCAGCACCTCGGCGCTGCCGACCATACAGGGGAAGTGCTCGCCGGTGTCCGGATCCTGGATGTCGTAGGAATCGCAGTCGATCATCGAGACCAGATGGTTGGTGGGGTCGACCATCATGTTGGCCGGGTTCAGATCGCCCGCCACGATGCCGCTGCGGTGCAGTGCCGCAACGTTGACGGCCAGGTTGTAGGCCACCAGCGTCATGGTCTGCCAGGTCCAGCCCGGGAACACCTGGGCGCAGGTATCGCCGTAAACGCTGCTCAGCATATACTGGGTGTCGATCCGGGGCATGATGTAACCCACCATCCGGCCATTGCAGAACAGGATGTCCTGCGGCCAGGCAAAGCACCAGTGTCCCCTGTAGCGGGGATCGAATTTGAGCTTCAGCATGGCCTCCAGCTTGCGCTGCTGATAGGCGCGGTCTTTGGGGGCGGTGGTGTACCGGTCCTCATGGTAGATCTTTGCCACCAGTGCAGGTTCTCCCTGCAGGGTATAGATGCAGCCTTCTCCGCCGGAGCCGCCCGCCTTCTCCAGACGGTAATCCCGCGTTCTGCCGCGCAGGGTCATGCCGCTGTAATCTTTTTTTACCGCCATGTGTGATCCTTCCTCTCTGTTTCTGCGGTTTGTTCTGACATCTGAAAGTATGCAGGCACTTTTGGGCCGTTTTGAAAGGGGGAACACGTCCTTCCAAAATCCCCGTCGAAAGTTTGGACATCCTGTCACTGGCACATTCATCCAGAAATGGTATAATGATTACATTCCAATTTTCACTTTGTGGGAAAGAGCCTGCGTAAGACCGCAGGAACGAGGAGGGAATCTGATGCCGCAGTCCTATGAATTTACCAAAAATACGATGTACCTGTTCCAACGGACGCAGGAAAATCTGGCAAGCTACTACTGCCGGGAAGCATTTGCGGATGCACTTGCCGGCGTGGAGCGTGCATCCCGGGAGACCCGCTATTTCCGTCTTCGCGACCTGGAGAACCTGTGCAAGGCGTACTGCTGCCCCGATGAGAGCGATGAAGCCAGCAAACAGGCCGGCGAAGAAGCCGGCAAAAAGCTGGCCCGGGATCTGCTGGCAGACCACAGCCTGCTGGATACGATCCCCACACAGAATGAGGTCCGGCAGCGGCTGCTGAAAACATTCCATACGATGTACGCCGAATTTCCCAGGACCACGGACTACATGGAGCGTCTGGTCCGGCGTCTGGCACCGGAATATGCGGAAGATCCGGTGCGCGTTGCCATCCTGAAAAAGTTCCTGATGGGGGCAGGGGAGACCTTCCGGCGGTACGACATCACCGCCATCCTGAACTGGGCCGCCGAGGGGCTCTCTGCGGCAGAAAAGGCCGCTCTGGCCCGCCTGCCCGCCGGGGAGCAGCGCACCCGGCTGGTCTCCCGGATCACCGATGATCTTTTCGTGCAGAAGCTGCCGGACAGCACCACCGGCCAGATGAGCGATCCCGCCCTGCTCCAGTGGATCGCAGGCCGCCTTGCGAATTATCAGAGCCGCTTTCAGCCGACCGCGCAGGCCGATGCCCTGTTAGGCGAAGACCGCGCCGCCTTTGATGCCATGACCCCGGAAGCGGGCGCGGAGCTGCTGCAGAAAAAGATCGGCAGCTGCCCCAGGGCCGGCGCCGTCGATGCCCTGGCAGCGCTGAGCAGCGGCGCCCTACTCGCGCAGGTCCTGCTGCTGCAGCACCTGCACGCTCATGCTCTGCCGTGCCCTTCTCTGGACAAGCTGGATCTTTCCCCGGCGACCCGGCAGCAGATGCACGCGCTTCTCGCAGAGCAGAACGTGCCCGCCGCATCCTCCGACCTTGTGCTGGTACAGCAGTGTGCGGATGCCGCAGGCCGCGGCGCCGTATCGCCCGAAGCGCTGGCGCAGCTGCTGAACGGCCTGGAAAAAGATCTGCGTGCCCAGCTGAAAACCATCCCCCGTGTGACCCGCACCCAGGAGATCGGCGAGATGGCCGCAGTTTACAAGCAGGACAAAAAAGATGCACAGGATCTTGCCCGGAAGGAATCCGCCCAGTTTGCCCTGCTGGAACTCTGCAGCGATCTGGCCAGCGGCTCTTTCCGCTCCAACGGCAAGACCAAGGTCGCACTGTACTATTTCGCCTTCATGTTCGGGATGAACTTTACACTGGACGATCATCCCGACCACGACCGCGACATTGAGATCAACCTCTTCCAGGACTATTACTGCGACAACCTCCTGCGGGCACTGGACCCGGAACTCAGCAGTTCCACCGCGCTGGAAAAAGAGCCGACCGGCGAGGGCATCAACTACAAATCCTTTGTGGAATGCATCTACCTGTATTTCCTGTATCACACCGAGCTGCACCTGACCCCCGGCGAGCGGATCGATGCCGCCGAAAAGCTGATCGACGCCTGCACCCGCAAGGCTGCCGCCGTCAAAAAGAAGGCCGACGACGCCGGGCAGGACCCGCCGCTCCTCTCGCAGGCCGAGGCAGGCACCCTGTTCTACAAAGACTGGCGCTTCCAGGATCTGCTGGAACTGCCGTACAGCAAGCTCAACGCCCTGGTCAAGTTCATTCTGGAACATTATCTGGTGCTGGATCCGGATTCCATCGGTCTGAACCGCATCCGCATCGCTTCCGGCGAGAGCACGGCCGCCGATCTGGCAGCCGACTATCTGGCCGAGCTGGACAATGCCACCTCCGGCTATTCTCTGGACGCCGGCGATCCCGACGAAAAAGAGGCCTATGCGGCCCGTCTGTCCGATCTGAACTGCCTGCAGTATTCCTTCCAGTGGAACCTGCACGATCAGCTGTGCGCCGCGTTCCCCGGAGAAGAGGACGCCGGCTTCCGCCGGGTGGTCGATGCCCTGGACGCCCGTGTCCATTCCCAGGCCGGCCGTTACAGCACCGCCATGCGCCAGCTCATGGTGGCCGTCCTTCATGTGCTGGTGCGGAACAGCAACGCCACCACTCCGCTGCGTCCGGATGACATCGAGGCCCGTCTGGACCCCGACACCGCCGATTTCCTGGAGCTGGAACGCAAAAAGGGCACCGCCGCAGACGCTGCCGAGGATGCGAACGCTTCCGCAATGCGCGTCACGGTGAACAACGCCCTCAAGCTCCTTCAGGCCATCGGCTATGACATCCAGCGGCAGGATGCGCTGAAGTGCACCCTGCCGAAGCCGGAGCTGACTGCCCTGCCGCTTCCGGCGCCCTCTTTCCCGAAGCAGGTCATCGAGAATGCTTATGCGGCCGGAAAGGACGCGGCCGCCAAGCAGGCCGAAGATCCGGAAACAGCGTTTCCCGCCGTCCCCGCCTGCCTGGAAGAGCGGGCAAGCGCTGCTTTTGCCGAAGGTCTGAGCGGTGCCCCCCTTTCCGTTCTTTCTCCCCAGGAGGAGCGCCGCTGGGAAGCCGCCCGGAAAAAACGGCAGCAGCAGGATCTGCAGGCCGCCCAGACCGCGGCGCTGCAGCAGCTTCTGGAACGATCCGGCTACCGGTTTCAGCGCGTTCAGCTGGACAACGGCCATGAGTTCTGGGGGCTGCGCCCAGCCCAGAAGAACGTCTCCCAGAAGCAGCGGGAAAAAGAAGCTGCTGCGATCCGGGCATACGGCTACAATGTCTCGGTCTCCGACCGCTTCTTCCTGGGGCAGCGGGAGTACCGAGCCGCGGATCTGAATTCGTTCCTGCAGAAGGTCGACACCCGCTACATCGTCCAGATGCCGGCACTGTCTGCCGACATTTCCGGCATCCTTGCCCGCCGGCTGCTCACCCGCATCACCCGCAGTGAGCTGCTGGCGCTGCATTTCAACTCTTATGTTTTCCTCCTGGATCCGGAGACGCAGAGATCCTTCCCGAGCGTATACAAAAACTATTCCGAAGCGACCCGGGAGCTGCTTGCCGCTGCACGGTTCCAGCCGCTGAACACCAAGAACATCTTCGATATGTATCTGGTGTGCGAGCTGTACCTCTACCTGTTGGAAAACAACGGCTGTGATGCGCTGTCGGCCTCCGATTGATTCCCCCGTTTCATTTCCGGTCTGCAGTGCGGTATACTCCCATCAGCAAATGACATGAGAGGAGATTCACCCCACGATGCAGATCCATCAATTCAGTAAGATCGGCGAATACCATCTATCCCACCACCAGAACAACCAGGACTTCGTCTACCGGCGGGAGAATGCCGCTGCCGCCGCCATTGTGCTGGCGGACGGTGCGTCCGCCTGCCGGAAGGCCGCAGAAGGTGCCCGGCTGGCCTGTGAAGCCGCCGGCGAGATCATGGACTGGGAAGGTGCCGCCTTTTTCCGCTACCCGCCGAAAAAGCTGGCCTATCTGCTCACGGAACAGATCCTGTACCGGATCGAGCAGTTCAAGCAGCCGGAGGAACCGCTGAGCGATTACGGCAGCACCTTCCTGATGGCATTTCTGGAAAAGGCGACCGGACGGACGACCCTCATCAATCTGGGCGACGGCGGCATCTTCGGGCTTGGCTCCGACACCCCGCAGCTCCTGCTGCAGCCGAAGACCTACGGCGGCCAGCCCTGCCTGACCACGACCAAAGATGCCAGCCTGGCGGTCGCCGTCCGGGAGCAGGTGCTGCCCCTCGGCGAAGGCGTCCTGCTGTGCTCCGACGGCTGCCTGCGCGCCCTACACGGGCGCGCCGTGCGTGAGCCGCTGCAGGCCATGAACTGGAAGCAGCTGGACGGTGCCCTGCAGAACGCCCGGATCGCAGACGACTGCAGCTACATCGCCCTGGTGCGGAGCCGATGGTAATGCCGGCAGCAACAGAAAGGAACGATTTTTATGGCCGAGAACAAACGCCAGTACCTGGCAGACGGCTCCACCCTTCTGCTCTCCCGGAAGCGGGACGGCAGTGCGCCGGAACAGTACACCATCCTCAAATGCATCGGTGCGGGCGGTTCTACCGTCTGCTACGATGCCCGCCGCACTCTGCCGGACGGCACGGTCAAGACCGGCAAGCTCAAAGAGTTTTACCCCTGCGACTCCGCAGACGAAAACGGCTACTACACCCTGGAACGGATGCCCAACGGCCAGCTGATCCCCGGCTGCGGCACGGTGCGCAAATTCGGTTCCATGTGCGAAAGCTACCTCAACGCCTACCGGCTGCTGTGGCAGGCAGAGGAAGACCCCGAGAATGAAGTCCTGAAGCGCTACATTCAGGAAGGCGAAGTGCTTTACGGCTGTCCGACCCCCCGCCCCTCGGCCCAGCCGACGCGCACCGACCGGCTGGCTCAGTTCTTCGGTCTCTCCGCCGAGACCGCCAAAGAAACGCTGGTGCAGCCCACCGTCTACATCTGGTCTTCCGGCTTCTCCGGCGAGACCTTCGAGGACTACCTGCGTGAACTGCGGCAGGATCCGAAGCAGCGCCCGGAGGAGAAGCTCCGCACCATTCTGTCCGTCCTGGTCGACCTGACCGACTGCATCAAGACTCTGCACGAAGCCGGCCTGCTGCATCTGGACATCAAGCCCTCCAACTTCATGCTGCCGTACAACAGCGACCGCCGCGCCGATTCCACGATCTCCCTTTACGACATCAACACCCTGCGCCACTACAGCGCCAGCGATGCAGAGCTTTCCATTCTCGGCACCCCCGGCTACCATGCCCCGGAGACCTGCAAAAACGATCGTTCGGACATCTACTCGCTGGGTGCGACCCTGTTCCACGCCGTTATCGTGTCCGACACCATCCCGGACGGCCTGTACCAGGACACCTATTACCCCAACCTTGCCCAGATCGTCCAGAATTCCAAGGTGTTCAAGGACTCCGTGATCAATTCGGATCCCATCCTGCTGGAGCACGTCACCCAGATCCTGCGGGGCTGCCTGGCCTATCGTGCGTCCCACCGCTATGAGAGCTGCTCCCTCCTGAAGCAGGATCTGCTGAAGGCGATCCAGCATCTGGATCGTCTGTGCAGCCAGCAGCAGGAGTACCGGCAGGCCAGCCTGGCCGATCCCCGGCTGCTGGTCCAGAAGCTCCTGTACGAGCACCCGCTCTATGAGTGCGGAACGACCGCGCAGGATCTGAACGTCCTGCTGCTGGGCGTAGGTTCCTACGGGCAGGCCTTCCTCGATTCCTGCCTGCAGGTCGGCCAGATGATCGGCACCCGCCTGCACATCCTTGCCGTCTCGGACGATCCGGCCGCGGACAAAAAGGCGTATCTGGATTTCCGTCCGGCCCTGCCGGAGTTTGTCAGCGTGGACGGTTCTCTGCCCGAGGACACCGCCTACGCCACCCTGAACTTTCTCTACCCCTCCCAGCTGCTGCCGGAGGACGATCCCTCCTTCCGCCTGTGTTCCCTCAACCAGCGGGCAGCGGAAGAGATCGCCGACGCCTCCCTGCGCACGCAGCAGGAGTACCATTATGTCTTTGTCCCGCTGGAAAACAGCGCCCTGAGCCGGAACCTTGCGCAGGCAATGTCGGACGCCCTCTGCAGCGCCTGGAACACCCGGTATCCCGTGGCTTACACCCAGTCCGGAGAAGAAACTGCCGAAACCGCCGCCGACAGCCTGCTGCATCCCGTGTGGACCGGCCGGCCGCTGGCGATCGATTCCATCGACAAGGATCTGGCGGAGATGGCGTTCAATACCCATATGTCCTGGATGAGCGCCATGAACTCCGACATCCCTGCCGAGCGGGAAAGGCTTTTTGCCGGAAAAACCGCGGATGACCGGTACAACTTTGCCTCTTCCGTCTCCTTTGTGCTGTCCATCCAGTACAAGCTGCACAGCCTTGGCCTGGCCTGCCGCGATCTGCCGGAGGCCGCACAGCTCTTCCAGGAGCAGGTCCTGGACCGCCGCGCATCCGACCCGGCTGCACAGAAGCAGTTCGACCAGCTGGTCGCCCTGGAACACCGCCGCTGGGTCCTGGACCGGGTCACCGCCGGCTGGAGAGCGCCGCGCACCCCGGACGGTGCGCTGGATCTGCAGAGCTGTGTGGATCACGGTGCCGTGCGGGACAAAGAGCGCCGCACCCACCCCTGCCTGGTGCGCAGCGGGGAAGCCGCCCCTCTGCGCGGCGAGGATTACAAAGCCAACCACCACGCCAAGTGGGATGACGGCCCCCTCGACCCGTCTCTGGACGAGCTGGACCAGATGTCCATCCAGCTGCACCGCTGCTTCCACCGGAGCGCCGAGGCCTTCCGCCGCAGCACCTCCTATCAGGATGATCTGGAGTTCCTGCGGGAACAGCTCTCCCCGGACAACAAGGATGCCCTGCAGAAGCTGGGACAGTACGAATTTGCCCTGAAAAACATCCTCCACGGCAGCGAAAGCTACACCCGCCAGTACGGCCACTATCACGAACAGCTGGAAGAAGCCGCCGGGCAGCTGCCCGGCGAGAGCAGCCGCCGGTTCCTCGATCGGCTGAACACCCTGAAAAAGCTGTTCTTCCCGGTGATCGAGAGCAACCTGTACCGGGACTACAAGGCCAACGACGATCTTCTGGTGGAGCGCATCCCGTATATCCTGACCTACCGGCATCCGCGCACCCTGGCCGCTGTCTTTGAGGACGGCCGCCGCACAGACGGCCGGAAGCCCAGCGAAGCCGCATTTTCCAACGCAGCTGCCGCCACCATGCTGAGTCCGGATCAGATCCTTTATTTCTACTGCTTCGATGCGGATTCCCGCGCGGATCTGCTGCACACCCGGCTGTGCAATACGCTGAACTACTTCAACACCCGCAAGACCCACTGCACCATCCATCTGCTGGTCTGCTGCCTGAACGAGGTCCGGGACGCCGAAGCCGCCGCACTGGAAAATGCGCTGAACGGCCTGCGGGGGAACGAAGCATTCCATTCCGCCGGTGCGGCACAGCTGGGCGAGATCCGGCTGGAAACAGCAGCCGACCACACAGGCGCCCTCCAGATCTTCCGGCGTGTGCTGGAAGAAACCCCTGTGGATCTTTTCGACTGCGGGAACCAGCTCTTTTCGGTTCTCGAGGACAACTTTGATTTCTTCCAGGTGCTGAAGGAGCTGCGTCAGCCCCGCTTCCAGTTCGACTGGCCGCACAAAAAGTTCATCAGCATCAAAGACTGCACTACCCTGCATTACGTCCAGAACGATTCCTTCCTGCGGGTAAACGATATGTTTGCCCTGATGAGCGCTTCTGACCGCCGCTTCAATCTGCCGGAGTTTGCCGATGACTATGAAACGCTCTGGAAGATCTGCAGCAGCAGTCAGAACCGCTTCGACTACAGCATCAAAAACTGGAACCGGCTGTGCCTCAACCTGGCCGACTACGACAAAAAGCAGCCGGCTCTGGTCTCGATCACCAAGCTGTACCAGCCCAACGCCGTCTTCCGGTCGTTCCAGCAGTTCCTGCCGGAATACACCTTCCCGGCTGTAAAGAAGCTTCTGCAGGAGATGGCCGATCTGGGTCTGGCAAGCGCGGATTCGACCATCGTCCGCTGCACCAGCGATACCTGCCGGCTCACGCTGACCGCGCCGGAGAATTATCTCCCGAACCTGCAGAAGATCTTCCATGATCCGCACATCCTGCTCTCCTACTACGATCCGCACATCGAGCTGGAAGCCGATCAGCAGACCTATTCCTTCCGCTGCTGCAGCCTGCAGGTGGACAATGCCGCGATCGAGTACCTCTCCGACAACGCCCAATCCATCCTGAATGCCCTGCAGGAAAACGGCTACATCCAGGATCTGCAGATGCAGCTTGCCGAAAACCGTGCCAGCTTCGCCTATTCCTCGCCGCGCATCAAGCACCTGCTGACCCATGCCGGTGAGATTCTGGAGCTGTACGCTTACTATGACATTCTGAAGACCGGCTACTTCGACGACGTTGTCACCGGCTATACCTTCAGCTGGGCAAAGGGCGCGGTGCAGAATGAACTGGATCTTGTGCTGACCAAGGGCTTCCAGAGCATGATCGTGGAATGCAAGGCCGTTGAACAGCTGAAAGCGGACTTCTACTTCAAGCTGGACAGTCTGGGGCAGCAGTTCGGCGTTGGCACGACCCTGGTCATGCTGAGCAACACCTACTATGAGAACCATCCGGACCGGAAAGCCGCCAATGCCCTGCAGAAGGACCGCGGCAGCCAGATGGGCATCCTCACCATCACCCGCCGGAGTGACCTGGAAAACATCGGGCAGGTCCTCGCCAACGAAATGAAGCAGCGGCAGAGCGTCCGCTGATCTTTTCCGGCTCCCGCCTCCATCCGACCCGCATCCTGTTCCGGATGCGGGTCTTTTTCGGGTTTCCCCCTTTTCATTTCCGGATCTTTCTGTGATTCAATCAGAATGCCGGAGGAACACCGTGTCTTCTGACGTTCTGGGTTCTTTCTTCGGAAAAAATCTTTCCGGGCAGCGGACTTCTCCAAAGAGCGCCGCCTGCAGAAAAGGAGGGAAGCACGATGCAATAGCCGCCCGCATACCGAACCGTTTTCCAGCCTCTGCGGCCGGAAAACTCCGCCCTGAACCGATCTTGGAGGACAAGATGCATCTGAACTGCAATCGTTCCAAGGCTGCTCCGCCCCGGAAGCTGTTCAAGCTTCTCCCGCGCAGTGCCTTCCTCATCCGCTCCGGATAAGCCCGAAAAAGCCCCGCCTGCACCGGTCCGTTCCGGTACAGGCGGGGCTTCCGCATGGGTCAGATGAATCGATCGACCGGAGCCGCCGCACGATTTTGGGTGCAGCGGCTCCGTTTTTTGGGGGCGGGGGAGGGATCAGACGATCCGGACGCCCTTCTGATAGACGGCCTGAATGTTCAGATCCTTGTCTGCCAGGATCACATTGCCGTAGCGGCCTGCGGCCAGCGAACCGTAATCGGCGTCCACGCCGATGCTCTTGGCCGGGTTCTCGCTGGCAGCGCGCACAGCGCTTTCCAGCGGTACGTTCATCTCCAGCACAGCACGCTTCATGCAGTCGTACAGGCAGGTGTTGCTGCCGGCAATGGTGTCCGGATGCTCGGTCAGCGTTGCCAGCGGGCCGCGCACCGTGATGGCCTGCCCGCCCAGGCTATACTGCCCGTCCGGCAGGCCGCAGGACATGGCGCTGTCGGCGATCAGGCATACCTTGTCATCCCCGAAGGTGTTGAAGGTGAACCGCACCATGGCGGGGTGGATGTGCACGTTGTCCGAGATCAGCTCCACCTCGGCACCGTGTTCCAGCGCCGCGATGATAGGGCCGGGGGCGCGGTGGGTGATGCCGGGCATGGCATTGTACAGGTGGGTCATATGGGTGGCACCGGCCTCAAACGCCTTGACGGCGGTATCGTAATCGGTGCAGGTGTGGGCGATGGAGATGCGCACTTCCTCGTGGCACTCCCGGATGAAATCCAGATTGCCCGGCTCCTCCGGAGCCACGTCCACCAGCTTGATGAGACCGCCGGAGCGCTTCTGCAGGCGGCGGAACATGGCCGCGTCTGCGCCCTGCACATATTCGGGATTCTGGGCGCCCACCTTTTTGGGGCTGATATAAGGGCCTTCCATGTTGATGCCCACCAGATCCGCGCCTTTGCCGTTCTTGTGGGCGGCAGCAGCATCCATGACGTGGTTCAGGAACTCTTCGGGGTAGGTCATGGTTGCAGGGCAGATGGCCAGCACGCCCTTGCTGGCTTCAAAATCCGCCAGCGTCTGGATCGCTTCCTCGGTGCCGTCGCAGAAGTCCTTGCCCATGGCCCCGTGGAAGTGGATATCCACCAGACCCGGCAGGGCATAGGCACCCTTGGCGTCTACGATCTCTTCGCCTTCTTCCGGCTCGGCAAAAGGCACGATGCGGCCATCCCGGATGATGATGCTGCCGGTTTCAAAGACATGGCCGGGGGTGTAAACGTTCGCATTGCGGATGATCATAACAGGCTCAGTGCCTCCTCATCTGCCACCAGGGTGCAGTCCGGATGCATCTGCAGGATGGAACCCGGGCACTCGGGGGTCACAGGGCCGCTCACGACGGCCTTGACCGCCTTGGCTTTGGCCAGGCCGTTGGCCACCACCAGAACCTTGCGGGCCTGCATGATGGTCTTGATGCCCATGGTGTAGGCCTGCTTGGGCA
>ERZ1034998.246-NODE-246-length-37111-cov-5.256693_pt1 | contig 37111 bp, 32 predicted proteins | sample MGYA00520621_ERZ1034998 | MGnify/ENA primary metagenome ERZ1034998 (study PRJEB33766, sample SAMN09781748) | gut metagenome | biome: gut microbiome | host: Homo sapiens | place: Madagascar | study: EMG produced TPA metagenomics assembly of the PRJNA485056 data set... | reverse complement strand
GCCCGCTTAGAAGAACTAAAAAGTTTGAGTGCAATCTTTCTGCCACGGACAGTCGAGCGTGGAGCGTCAAAGCCAATAAAAGACACAACCTTATCACCGTGGGAATGGTTGAAAGAATTTCTACAATTTTTGTGGAATTGCTTTCCCCGGCAAGGGAGAGGGGGCGGCGCGGCGATGGGACGTTGATTGATTGCCTTGCGGATGGACTTTAAATGCCGCTGTAATTGATGGGATAATGAATGAAAATGGGTTGAGTGAAAATGGTGGAATTAGGACTTGTGTAAATAAAGTGAATATGGTATACTTTCGAAGTGTTAAGGCAATGCCTTGACGGAATGGGCAGATTCCCGAGTGGCCAAAGGGGACAGACTGTAAATCTGCTGCAACTTGCTTCGGTGGTTCGAATCCACCTCTGCCCATGAAAAAACCGGATCGCATGATCCGGTTTTTGTTGTTTATAGGAATTATTGCACAATCACTTCCCACGGCATGACATCCTCCCATCCGGTCGTATCAAAGCCATCGCGGATGCAGGCACAGTAGTAGCGGAACTTCTCGGCGGTCGGGGAATCCTCCTTGAAGAAAGAGTCCTCGTCAAAGCTTCCGAGATAGTCAGCCATTGCCAGCCCGAACAATTCAGCGCGGTCTTCGGTGGCGAAGGTCAGCCCGTAAGCATCTGCAAAGTAGTCCGAATACAGCTCGTACATTTCACTTTCCTCATATCCGTCGTAGGTGTTCAGATATTCGCAGCCGTCCGGATTGAAGGAACTCCATTTTGACTCCGAAAAAAGCGCATCCGCAACATAATTGGAACGATATTCAAGCCGCTGGTCGATCAGATGCGACAGCTCATGGTTGATCGTATAATCCCAATCCCAGCAATACTGGGTGCTTAATATCATGACAAGCCGTTGGTCAATGGAATCCGTAAAGCCGGTCGGTGTGTCTAACATACCCTCGGTGTCACCGTAGATACTTCCTACAAGATAGAAGGTAATACCGGTGCTTTCGCCCATGCAAAGCTGGGAGAAAAAGTTGGCAGGGTAGCATTTGAGGGAAGTAGAAAGCTTGTCGAAGCATTCTGCAAGCACCGCACTGTCACTCTCAGCAGAAAGCTGATACACACCGAGCTGGTCAGGCGTCTCCGGACCAAAGCATATTTCAATACCATAGATCTGCTCCAACGCATCCGCGCGGGCACGCAGATCTATAAGCTGTCCCCAGTCCAGAACGGAAGCGTCTGTGGTATCCGGAATGGCGGAAATGGAAAGCGGCTGCATATCGGATTGCGACTTGCTTAGATCCCACACCAGAAGCTGCGGCTGGCAGTCGGAATTATATGCCAGCAGAAAGCCGAGCTGCTGCTCATCGAAAAAGCCCAGGTTGCGGCCGAGATAGTAAACATTCCCGGTGGAACTGTAATCCCCGCAGTCATAGGCGCAGGAGGAAATTCCATCCCCGTCTGGATCATAATAGTAGAAAGCTGCCAGATAGTGAGAGGAAGCTTCATTGAGCGTAAAGTCCCGTCGCAGGATATTCCCATACGGAAAAAAATCCGTGTTGGCATCGGCGGCCACTTCATCAAGACTGTCTGCCGGATATGTGCAGGCGACCGCCCCGGCTTCGGTATCATAGACAACGATCATATCCAGAAGTGAGGATGCATCTACCCCTAAGAATGTAAGCGTATGTTCATCCGGCGTGCTGTACAGAGGTACAAGCTCGTAATACGGAATGGAAAGCGGTGTGTGGGAGGTGTGAGTATCAGAAAGACACAGACACTCCATTGCCTCGCTGTCTGGCGAATACACATAGTATGTGCCGCTGATGCCGGTGGCGTAAAATGTAAGTGCATCGATATCCTCATAAAAGGAAAGGTCATAGCTGCCCGCCGGTTCAAGCCCGGAATCGTATACAAGCAGCTGCCCGCTCTCAGAATCAAGAAGCAGAAGCGTATCGCCGCATACCTGATAGGAAGTACAGGATACCTCCGTGTGGGGAAGCGTTGCAATGATCCGGTTGTACCATGGACTGTACACCTCGAACGAATACTGGTAAGGATCATCGGTACCATCATTAAAATGATCGGCAATCACCGAACTGTAGCTTGCTTCGCCAACGAGAAGGAGATTGTCCCCAAAGCGGAACAGGTCATTGTAGGGTTTTCCGGAGAAAAAATCGTTCTCCAGAGTAAAAAGATTCGATGAATCCGTGACAGGAACGGTCTGATTCCAAAAGCGGGGATTGTCGTGTACATAAATTTCGCGGTCGGACTTGCTCATAAAAAGAAGCGAAAGGTCTGACACGCTGCACGCACTACAGAAAAAGAGTGTGCACAGGATCAGAAGGATCCATTTACAATCACGGTGTTTCATATAGAATCTCCCTGCTTGACTGTTGTGGAAACCGGAACGCGCGTCGTGGAATCACGCTCAATGAGCTGCGGGCGCATCAGAGTCTTACTGATCGGAATATGCCGGATCAGGGAGTCGAGCATGACATATGCGCAGCGTCCAAGCTCATTCAATTCCTGATGGATGGTTGTAAGCGGCGGATTAAGGGATGCGGCAAGCGGAATGTCATCAAAACCAATCACACTGATGTCATCCGGTACGCGGAATCCGCGCGCCTGGCATTCTTCAATAACACCCTTTGCGATCAGGTCGTTACCGCAGAGAATTGCGGTTGCACCTGCAGACAAAAATCCCGGCACATGATACTTTGCACTATCGGAAACATAGTAGCCACGCGCCATCAGCTCGCGGCTGACCGTAAGACCGAATTTCTCCATGGCATTTTCAAATGCCTCCTGCCTCTGGTCAGATACCAGAGAGTAGAGAGAGCCGTTTAAAAAAGCAATTTTTTTGTGACCGAGTGTATATAGGTGGCGGACAGCAAGCTCGATCCCCTCGTAGCTGTCTGTTCCGACATAGCAGACGTTTGGATTCTCCGGGATAAAGTTGTCCAGAAGAACGGTTGGCATCGTTGTATTCTCAAGCTGCGTCATCCATTCATCGTGAAGCGCAAAACCGGCAAGAAATGCACCGCAGTATCCGTTTTTTAACAGATAAGTATCGTATTTTTCCTCCATCTGGAAGCTGGGGGTCATAGGAACGACCGTGACATCCCAGTTGGCGCGGTAAGCATTTTGCTTAAACCCCAGCACCAGCTCATATCCGAACTCACCCAGATGCTCATAGTCCATATTTTCAACCATGAGGCAGAGCTTCCGGTTCTCTTCTTTGCGGGAACGCTTTGTGCTGTAACCCATCTCTACAGCTGTGTCTAAAACCATCTGGCGAAGCTCGTCGCTAATGTCGCTTGCTCCATTAAGACCTTTTGATACCGTACTGACGGAAACGCCAAGCCGGTTGGCAATATCTTTGATCGTTGGCATGAAAAAATCCTTTCTATTATATGTGCATCTGCACAGTATCGTTTTCCTTGGTATCTATTCTTAATTATTATACGAAAGTACAAAAGGGGAATCAATACACCAGCAAAAAAAATTTCGAAACTTACACGATTACTTATTGTGATTATACACAAATCCATAGTCAAAAAAACGTACAAAGTGGCAAAAATAGAATTGAATATGTGAAAATCGTTGACAAAGCAGCCCCTACAAACTAAAATTATACTCAGATACGAAAAAACACGAAAATTTTTCGGGTAAGGCGGGGGGAACATTGGAAACGAATGAGCTGACAAGAGGAGCCGGAATACTTCTTGCAATTTCAAGTCTGCCATCTCCGTATGGAATCGGTACACTGGGAGATGCAGCATATCGGTTCGTCGATTTGCTGGTGGATTTAAAGCAACGGTATTGGCAGGTGCTTCCGCTCGGTCCTACGAGCTTTGGCGACAGCCCATATCAGTCACTTTCCGCATTTGCCGGGAATCCGTATCTGATTGATCTGGATTTCCTTGTAAGAGATGGCTTGCTGAAACAGGAAGAGATCCGCTGTTATAACTGGGGCGCGGATGACGGAACCGTTGATTATGCAGCGCTTTTTGAGAACCGGATGTCAATCCTCTGGAAGGCATTTGAGCGATTTGACGGGCGAAACGCCGGTTATGAGCAGTTTTGCGAAGCAAATCGGGACTGGCTGGACGGATATACGCTGTATATGGCAATCAAGGACGCAAATGAGAACCGGCCTTGGCAGGAATGGGACGAGGAAATTAAAAAAAAACAACCGGTTGCGCTTGCAAAATGCCGAAAAGAGTTGTATAATAACATCGGGTTTTGGGGATTTTGCCAATACGAATTCTTCAAACAGTGGGATGACCTTAGAAAATACGCCAATTCCAAGGGCGTGAAGATTATTGGAGATGTAGCATTCTTCGCAGGACTGGATAGCGCAGATACCTGGATGAATCCGGAATATTTCCTTTTGAAGGGCGATGGACTGCCGGAATATGTGGCGGCGGCAATTCCGGATAAGTTTTCAGAAATAGGACAGATATGGGGCAGCCCGTTATATAATTGGAACAACATGGAAGCGGACGGCTTTTCCTGGTGGAAGAAAAGGATACAGATGGCAGAATGGATGTTTGATATTATCCGGTTTGACCATTTCCTTGGAATTGTAAAGAGCTATTCTGTGCCTTATCAGGCAGAGGATATGGCAGGAGGCAGGTGGTTCAAGGGACCGGGACGTAAGTTTACGGATTGTCTGAACGATGTGCTCTCCAATGCGGTGACCATCGCAGATGACTACGGCGGCAAGGCGCTTATACCGGGAGCGAAGAAGCTCTTAAAGAAAAGCGGATGGCTTGGAACCAAGGTCTTGATGTTTGCGTTTGACGGAGACCCGTTGAATGAACATCTTCCGCATAATTATACCGAACACCAGATTGCCGTATATGCGGGAACACACGACAATGAGACGATAGCAGGATACTTCCGCAACAAGACGGAATACGAACTTGCATATTTATATGAGTATCTGAACATACATAGCATTGCAGATATACCGGATGCACTTATCCGGGCTGCATACCGGAGCACGGCGGATCTGGCAATCATACAGATGCAGGACGTTCTTAAATTGGGAAACGAAGCGCGGATGAATGAGCCGGGAACAGTCGGGGCGAACTGGCGCTGGAGACTTCACGAAGAACAGCTTGATGAAGCAAGGCGGACCTGGCTGAGAAATCTTGCCGCGGTTTACCACCGGTAACCTACATTATGGTATAGAATGCATAGTGCATTTTATATAAAATACTTTTTATTATCAAAAGGAGAGGAAAACGATGAAAAAGAAAGTATTATCAGCTTTACTCGTTGCAGCAATGACAGCTTCTATGGTAGCTTGCGGCGCTGACAACGGAACAAACAACGATGCTCCTGCAGCAGGCAACGATGCTAACACCGAGGCTCCTGCAGACAATAACACAGAAGCAGATGCTCCTGCAACTGCTGAGGCAGATCTTTCCGGAACATATGATGTTACCGTATGGGTATCTGAGTCCGAAGGTGTTACACAGTTAACTGAGCAGCAGATCGATGCGTTCGAGGAGGCTAACCCGGGAATCGTTATCAATGCAACTGTTGAAGGCGTTACCGAGTCTAACTCAGCAACTAACATGATCACAGACGTTGCAAGTGGTGCAGATCTTTTCTGCTTTGCACAGGATCAGCTGATCAGACTTGTTGAAGCTGGCGCACTTACAAAGCTTGGCGCTGCTGCATCAGATATCGTAACGAATGCAAATGATGCAACTTCTTTGAAGGCAGCAACTGTTGGTTCTGACATTTACTGCTACCCACTTACTTCTGACAATGGTTACTTCATGTACTACGACAAGAGCGTAGTTCAGGAGAGCAGCCTTGATGATCTTGCTGCAATCGTTGCAGATTGTGAAGCAGCTGGAAGAACAATTTGTATGGAAACAGATACCTCTGCTTGGTATCTTGCTTCTTTCTTCTTCGCAACCGGATGTCACTCTGACTGGACGATGAACGATGACGGAAGCTTTGCATCCGTTGATGATGACTTCGATTCACCAAACGGTCTTATCGCATTAAAGGGAATGCAGCAGATGGTTAAGTCCAGCATGTATGTATCTTCTTCAGATGGAGCTCAGTTCGCAGCAGCAGTTCCGGCAGGTGTGGTTGTAACTGGTACATGGGGAGCTAGCGCTGCTAAGGAAGCACTTGGCGACAACTACGCGGTAGCTGATCTTCCTTCTTTCACAGTTGACGGAAATACCTATCATATGGGCTCTTATTCAGGATGCAAGCTTATGGGTGTTAAGCCACAGGACGATGCTGTTAAGACAGCAGTTCTTCATAAGTTAGCTCAGTACCTTACAAGCGCAGAGTGCCAGCTTCAGAGATATGAGCTTGTTGGATGGGGACCATCTAACCTTGAGGCTCAGCAGTCTGACGAAGTACAGGCAGACCCGGCACTTGCAGCACTTGCAGCACAGAACGAGTTCGCTACTCCGCAGGGACAGATCCACGGCTCTTGGTGGGATATTGCTAAGTTGCTTGGCAACGTAGCAGAGGATTCTACAACAGATGAAGAGCTTCAGGCTGGTCTTGATTCTTACAAGGCATCTATCGACGCACTGTTCACAATCGATGAGGCTACTGCAAGAGCATTTACTCTGATCGGTTCCTTCGGCGGATACAACTGGGATACAGATGTAGCTATGACTGAGGATCCGGCTGGAACATGGACCGCAACAGTTGATTTCAAGGCTGGAGATGAGTTCAAGGTTCGTCAGGGACTTGGCTGGGATGTTAACTTCGGTGTTGACGGAGTCCTCGGTGGAGACAACGTCGTAATCGATGCTGACGGAACATACCTTGTAACCTTAGTATACGATGGAACAAATGCTACTCTTACAGTAGAGGCACAGTAGTCAGACTCGAAACTGAAAACAAAGACCATCAATATCAGAGCTATTCCGGGAATTGTCCCGGAATAGCTCCTATTGAGAATTAAAAAAGGGTAATACTATGAAAGAACTCTCTTATCTTGATTATCAGGGCCTGAGTACAGGCCAGAGGATTGTATACAATATTAAAAAATTCTTTTGTGCATTCGGGAAATTTTTTGCCCGTATTGGAAAAGCAATCGCTTCGATTGTAAAATCAATTATTTTTGGAATTGGAAACGGAGCTAAGAACCTTGTTCTGGATTTTGTGAAGGGCTCCTGGAGAACAAAGCTTTCCTATATCATTATGGGCTTTGGAAACCTGACCTGTGGTCAGATTGTGCGTGGGCTTTGCTATCTGGCATTTGAGGTGGTATTTATTGGATATACCGCTACCACAGGTGTAAAATGGTTATCGAAATTGGATAATTTAGGCGACGCTGCTGCTGTTGAAGTATACGACGCTGTTTTAGATGCATATACAACCGTTCACTATGATGATTCATTTCAGATTTTGTTGTACGGTGGATTGTCGCTGCTGTTTATCTTTCTGTTCCTGTTTATCTGGAGAAAGAACATTAAAGGCAGCAGGGAGAATGACATATTAAAGGCTGAAGGAAAGAAGATCCCAAAGTTTAAGGATGATATGCATGAGCTGGTAGATGGCAAATTCTACAAGACGCTTCTTGCACTTCCAATCGTGGGTATTACGTGCTTTACCATTCTTCCGATCGTATTCATGATCGCGGTAGCTTTCACAAGCTATGACGGAGCACATGATGGTTACAGCAATCTGTTTACCTGGGTAGGCTGGCAGAACTTCGCAGAATTGTTCAATACGAGTGCAGGTAACCTTGGATATGCATTCAAGCACATCCTCGGATGGACACTTGTGTGGGCATTCTTTGCAACCTTCTCCAACTACTTCCTTGGAATCCTCGTTGCGCTTCTTATCAACAAGAAGGGCATCCGCTTCAAAAAGCTATGGCGTGGAATCCTCGTGCTTACAATTGCTGTTCCGCAGTTTATTTCCTTGCTATATATGTCGAAGCTTTTTGCAAAGAGCGGACTTGTCAATGCATTCCTGATGAAAGTGGGACTTTTGGCTGCCCCGTATGATTTCTGGGGCAATGCGATGTCAGCAAGGGTTCTTGTTATTTTGATCAACATATGGATCGGTATTCCGTTCCTGATGCTGATGTGCACCGGTATTCTAATGAACATACCGGATGATCTGTATGAGTCAGCAAGAATTGATGGCGCAAACGCAGTACAGCAGTTCTTTAAGATTACGCTTCCATATATGTTATTTGTAACAGGACCGTACCTGCTGACAAGCTTTATCGGTAATATCAACAACTTCAATGTTATCTACCTTCTTGCTGGTGGAGCGAAGGCAAATCCGGCACTTGCAACCTCCGGCGGATCGGCTACCGATGTCGATTTGCTTATCACCTGGCTGTTCAAGATCACAACAGGAACGGACAGCGATTACAAGGTTGCATCTGTTGTTGGTATCATGATCTTTGTGGTAGTAGCTACATTGTCCGTAATTGTTTACAATATATTGCCATCAAATAAGAATGAGGAGGATTTCCAGTAATGAGTCAGAAAACTTCCGAAAAAAAATATAGAAGCTTAAAAGCAAAGCAGACAACCAGCAACATTATCGCATATATCGTTCTGATCGTTATTGCTATTATATGGCTTACCCCGTTCGTACTTATTGTTATGGAGTCCTTACGATGTGAGACTACGATGCAGGTAGGCTACGTTATCCCGAAAAAAATCGGATTTGATAACTATAAGTGGTTATTTACCAATACGCAGTATAACTTCAAGAGATGGTATTTAAATACCTTTATCATTGCAGTATTTACCGCAGTGATCCAGACCATCATGGTTCTTTTCATGAGTTATACGCTTTCCCGAATGAGATTTGCAGGCCGTAGGTTCCTGATGAACTTCATGCTTGTACTTGGAATGTTCCCTGGTTTCCTTGGAATGATCATCATGTATAAGGTATTGAGTGGATTCGGACTTACAGGAGCAGGATCTGTACCGGGCTTGATTCTCGTATATACAGCAAGCTCGGCAATGGGCTATTATGTATCCAAGGGATTCTTCGATACGATTCCGAAGTCCTTGGACGAGGCAGCCCGCGTTGATGGCGCTACGAGAGCACAGGTTCTCTTTAAGATCACACTTCCAATGGCGAAGCCGATCATTATTTATACCGTGCTTACCGCTTTCATGGCACCATGGGGAGACTTCATGTTTGCAAACTACATTGCACACAACACAGGAAACGGAATGAACGTTGCCGTCGGTTTACAGAACATGATTGGAACAGATTCCAGTCTTGCTGCAAACTACACACATTTCTGTGCAGGCGGTGTGCTTGTTGCAATCCCTGTAACCATTCTTTTCATGTGCTTACAGAAGTACTATGTAGAAGGTGTAACCGGAGGCGCTGTAAAAGGCTAATCACAGAACATGGATCGGCAGTCAGAATTGGCTGCCGATTTTTGACTTTTATGGAGAGAACGAAATGAAAAAGAAAATTTTAAACAGTATTATAATCGCAGGACTTGCCGCATCCTTGCTGATCGGATGTGGCAATGCGCAGAATGTGCCGGGAAATGGCACACAGCAGCCGGAAAGCGAACAGACAACGGAAAGCTCGCAGGTGGTAGAGAACACAGAACAGACGGCGGTAACGGATGGTTATCGGTATGAACAGGAATTAAATATCATCGATGACAACTACCGCAACTACTATGAGATTTTTGTATATTCCTTCTATGACAGCGATGGGGATGGAATCGGTGATTTTAACGGAGTGACGGAAAAGCTTGACTATATTCAGGATATGGGGTTTAATGGTATATGGCTCATGCCGATTATGCCGTCTCCCAGCTATCATAAATATGATGTTGTGGACTACTGCGATACCGACCCGAAATATGGGACGATCGATGATTTTAAAAATTTGATAAATGAAGCCCACAACAGAGGAATTCGTGTTATAATAGACTTTGTAATGAACCATTCATCCTCACAGAACCCATGGTTTCTGGAGGCATGCTCCTATTTAAAGACACTGGGGGAGGATGAGGAACCGGACGTATCCGTATGTCCGTATGTGGATTATTATCATTTCTCAAAAGTGGGAATGGATGGCTACCGGCAGGTATCCGGCACAGACTGGTACTATGAAGGACAGTTTGATTATGCAATGCCGGATCTGAATCTGGAGAATGAGGCGCTTCGCGCTGAGTTTGAGAAGATCGCTGATTTCTGGATTGATCTTGGTGTTGATGGCTTCCGTATGGATGCAGCCCTCCACTATGAGGAGAATGATACGGATTTCAATAATGAAGTTTTAAATTGGTTCTTTAATTACTGCAAGTCGAAGAACCCGGACTTTTATATGGTTTCCGAGGTATGGGCAGCGCAGACAACAATCGCAGATTACTATGGCAGTCTGACACCTAGTATGTTCAATTTTGCGGTATCCGGAGCAGAAGGACCTATCATTAAAGCGGCAAGAAGCGGAAAGAGCGCATCCAAGTTCGTGGATGCGATGATTAGTTATCAAAATACATATTCACAGAAGAACCCGGATTATATTGACGCACCATTTTTAAGCAATCATGATCAGATACGTGTGGCAAACAGTCTGCCGGGAGACAACAGTAAACTTAAGCTGGCAGCAGGTATGCTGCTTACGATGAGCGGCAATCCATTCGTATATTACGGTGAGGAGATCGGGATGCAGAGTACCGGACAGAAGGACGAGAATAAACGTCTTCCGATGGTATGGTCACTGACCGGTGACACCGGAATGACGACGGGACCGCAGGGATCTGATAAGAGCTTCCAGTCCGTGAGCGCAGGCGTGGATGAGCAGGAGCAGGATGTAACCTCCCTCTTGAACTTCTACAAGAGAGGACTGCGCATCCGCAATGAGAACCCGGAGATCGCAAGGGGCACAGTCGAGAAAGTCAGTTCATTATGCAATAGCAGTCAGGCTGCTATTACCAAAACCTATGATGGAAGCACCATCGGAATCGTGTATAATACATCCCTGGAGGATGCTGCAACGATTGATCTGACTGGAACGGATCTTGCAGGAATGAATATTAGGGGGTATATGTCGGTAACCGGAGCTGAGGTGATATTGGACGGCAATACATTGGAGATGCCGGCCGGTTCCATCTGTATTTTAAAATAGCAAGGGGGATAAGGCACAATGGCGGAGATGGGCAAAGAACTAAAAGCAGAAAAGACACAGAAGAGAGAATCAATGCCGAAAAAGGTAAAAATGCCGAAGAAGGAGAAGACACCAAAGAAGGAGCTGTTTCCGAAAAAAGAGAAGCCGCAGAAGCAGGAAAAGACGGAGAAGAAAGAGGTTAAATTTTTCCGGAGCATCCAGTTTCGGCTGATTACGGTATTTTTAGTCCCGATCATCGGCATTGTTGTTCTCGGAACGGTTTCTTATAAAGTTGCGTCCAATGCAATTGTGCAAAGCTACAAGGAATCTACCCAGCAGAGTACCAACATGCTTGAGCTTTATATGAATCTTGCGGTCAATAGTGAGAAATCCGATTTTAAGTCATACCTGATCGATGAGGATCTGAATGCATACTTCAACAAGGCTGCTGATCCGAACAAGGATGTGACAACGAACGTAAGCTACACAAGAGAGCTCCAGAATAAAATCACGCTTGACACCCGGCTCCGCTCAGTATACTTTATTGCGGATGAGGGCAAGACGATCAAGAGCTCATCCAACAAGATCGATGCAGATGCCTATACTGCATATATTGCGACGGAACAGGGAAAGACGGTAATAGCGGGCGAACATGACTGGCATTATTTTGGAGTAGATGCCGAGGCAGATACACAGGCAGGGCTTGATCCGGGTAATTATGCCCTCCGCCTTGTCAAGAAGCTGAGCAACAATCTTAAGGTGATCATGCTTATCAACTTAGATGGCAGCTTTGTCAGAGATGCAATGCAGTCAATTGATCCGGGTGAGGGCGGTTATGTGGTCATGGCGACCTCCGATGGCGCAGAGTTCTATTCGAATGCAGATCTGGTTTTAGAGAATCCGATTGTATACGGAACCGATTTCTATAATGCGGCATTGGAATCCGTTGACAATAGTGGCAGTAGTGATGTAATGATTAACGGCAGTCAGTATCTGTTTGTTTACAGCAAGCTGGATTTTGGCAATATTATGGTGTGCACGCTGATACCGGAAGCTACCATTCTTGAGCAGACGACTTTTATTAAACAGATTTCCTTTATTCTTTCCATTGTGGTTGCGTTGATCGCGATGCTTCTTGGAACCGTGATCTCCCGAAGTATGACAGGAACGATCCAGTACATCCTCCGGCAGCTCCGCAAGGTTTCCAAGGGCAATCTTACAGTTCACCTGACGGGAAAGCACAAGGACGAATTCGGCTTGTTATGTGACGGAGTCAATGAGATGGTTGACCACGTCAAAGAACTGATCGTACACGTAAATGAAGTAAGCGGACAGCTCAATGAGGCTGCGTCCTATGTAAATCAGGTATCAGGAACCTTTATGGAGACCTCCAGCGACATTCAGAATGTTGTATCCGAATTGGAAGTCGGAGTGAACAAGCTGGATACGGGTTCCGAGGACTGTCTGAGCCAGATGGATTCCCTTTCAGGCAAAATCAGTGATGTGAGTGTCAATGCGGATGAGATCGGAAAGCTTTCTTCTTCCGCAAGCGAGACGATCACACAGGGTATGTCGGCGGTTCGGGAATTGACAGAAAGTGCGAACTCTACAACCACGATCACTCAGAATGTGATTGATGCGATTGAAGAGCTTGAAGAAAAGTCAAATACCATCAACAAGATTATCAAAGAGATCAACGATATTGCAGAACAGACCAATCTGCTATCTCTGAATGCGTCTATCGAGGCAGCAAGAGCCGGCGAGGCAGGAAGAGGCTTCTCTGTTGTAGCCGAGGAGATCCGCAAGCTCTCGGATCAGTGCCAGACCTCGGCAGGCAAGATTTCTACGATTGTTACAGAGATCGCGGGCAAGACAAAGGATGTTGCAGATATTGCAAGACAGGCAAAGAACATCGTTGCATCCCAGACCGGTGCAGTTGAAGATACCTCAGATTCCTTCAAGCGGATCAATCAGCAGGTTGTCTCCCTGCTGCAGGCACTTGGAACGATCAGCAGTACCGTAGAGGAGATGAACACATCCCGTAACGAGACACTGCAGGCAATTGAGAGTATTTCTACTGTTTCCGCGGAGACTGCGGCATGCTCATCCTCTGTACATGACACGGCAGGTACACAGCTTAACGTAACCAAAGATCTGGAGCAGGCAGCGGCAAGACTGCAGAGCCGTTCTGACCGATTGGTTGAGATTCTTGGAACGTTCCAGGTATAGCCGGCAATTCCATATCTGACAGGAGGTATCGCGATGCGCTCGATACTTGCAGTGATATTTGTATTTTTCTACCTCATTCTCGGTTCGCTTGTTCTGGGAGTGGAATGGATCATTGGTAAATTCAACAAGAAGCACGCGGATCTTATGACACTGCGGTTTGTACAGTGGGCACTCCGCTGCGTGATGTGGATATCCGGTACGAAACTCGAGATAAAAGGCTTCGAGAATGTACCGAAGGATGAGGCAGTACTCTATGTCGGCAACCACAGAGGTATTTTTGACGCGGTAACGACCTATTCCTTATGTCCGGGACTGACCGGATATATTGCGAAGGACAGTCTCCAAAAGGTTCCGCTCCTTTCGTTGTTTATGAAGCGGATCTACTGCCTGTTTATAGACCGCTCGGATATTAAGCAAAGTCTGGGCGTGATCCTGCAGGCGATCGAGTACGTCAAATCCGGTATTTCAATCTGCATTTTCCCGGAGGGAACCCGCAACAAGGATCGCGGGCATCCGGAGACCCTGCTTCCGTTTAAGGATGGAAGTCTTAAGATCGCACAGCGGACCGGCTGCAAGATCATCCCGATGGCGATCATCGGCACGGACGAGATCTTTGAGAATCATCTGCCGTGGGTTCACAAGCAGAAGGTTACCATAACGTATGGAACGCCGATCCTGCTTGGAGAATTAAGCCCGGAAGACAGAAAACATCCGGGGGCATACTGCCAGAGGGTGATCGGACAGATGCTTGCAGACGAACTAAGCCAGCGTACAACAGCATAAAGCGAATATACAGCCCGGAGCTTCCGGGCTGCTTTTTTATAGGAAAATCCTTTCCCTGAGGCTTTTTTTCATAGGAAAAGCAGTAACCGAATAGAATAGGTAGAAAGAAGATGTCGGGAGCAGCATGTGAACAAGCGGTTTAAGCGGATCATAGCCGGGCTGCTGGCGCTTACAATGTGCCTTGCGGCAGGCGGCTGTGCATTTACCACAACAAAAACGGATAAGATCAGGGATTTAAGCTTTACGGTGCCGAAGGAAGCAGATATACCGGAAGAACTCTTGCAGGAGATCGAGAAGAAAAAGGGGGAGTGCTTTAAGCTGACTTTTACGGATGGGGGATATACATATATTGCAAACGGCTACGGAAAACAGCAGACCAACGGATACAGCATACAGGTAAAGGAGCTGTATCTGACCGAGAATGCAGTCTGCTTTAAGACGGAATTATACGGTCCGAAGGACGGGGAAAGCGTGAGCCAGACGGAGACTTTTCCGTATATTGTAGTCAAATTGGAAGCGATCGACCTGCCTGTTGTTTTTGAATAAACAGGTACTTTTGCCCTATTGTCAAAACTTTAACACTTTGCTATACTAAAAACACAATATATGGTATTGCGTTGCAAACAATGCGCAAAATAAAGGAGGTAGTTATGGAACAACAGTCAATCCTTAACAAGGTTCGCTCATCCATACGTCAGCAATGCGGAAACAGGGTCGTTATTCAGTTGGATCGTGGCCGTAACAAAGTCGACATTCAGGAAGGTGTTATCCAGAAAGCTTATCCAAGTGTATTCACGGTCTTGGTTGATGACGAGAGAGATCAGAATCCTCCACAGTTACTTTCCTTTTCTTATACCGATGTTATCACAAAAGATATTCGCATGAAATTATGCTGATATTTCCTGCGGAATGAATAAAATCCCTTTGCGTTGAATAAGTATTTATACAAAGTTCAATGCGGAGGGATTTTTTTTGGAATTAAATAGCCGGATGATAAAGCAGACAAGAGAAAAAAACAGGGCATTTTCCCAGATCACGCTGGACGATGATTACATCGTAAAGGATAATAAGCCGGATGTTATTAAAATCATACATACCGATGGGACAATCGTATTTGAGGAGACGAAGCTTACAAACCAGTCTCTCTGGATCAACGGCAAGCTGGAATTTCGCGTGCTGTACCGCAGCGACGACGACAACCACAAGCTGGAGGTCTTAAGCGGCTCAATTCCATTTCAGGAGAAGCTGGTCATGGAGGGTGCGCAGGAGATGGATCCGATCCGCGTGAGCGGGGAGCTGGAGGATCTGTCCGTCGGGATCATCAATTCCAGAAAGCTCTCGATCCGTGCGGTAGCCAACCTAAAGGCGGTCGTGGAGGAACAGATCGAGGAGGAGATCGCGGGCGGCTTGGAGGAAGATGCAGGATGCCAGCAGAAGGTAGCGGAGCGGGAGCTTCTTAACGCGGTGGCTGCGGAGCGGGACATCATCCGCTTTCACAACGAGATCACACTTCCGACCGCGAAGCCGAACATCAACCGTATCCTGTGGAGCGATGTACGCCTGCGGGGAACGGAGAGCAGCCTGCAAAACGGAAAACTGCACATCCAGGGCGACGTGTATGTCAGCGTGCTCTACGCCGGGGATGAGGAAGATCAGGTGCAGTGGCTGGAGACGGTGCTGCCGTTTTCGAGTGATGTGGAAGGCATCAGCTTAGGCGAGGAACCGGCGCAGATCCTCTGGGTGAAGATCCGGCCGGAAAGCGTGGAAATCGAGCCGAGAAACGATTACGACGGCGAGCTGCGCGTCATCGGTATCGACATCTCCTTTGCGGTGGATTACAAGATCTGGAGTGAGAAAAAGATCCCGGTACTGCTGGATGCATATTCCCTGAACCGGCAGCTGCTGCTGAAAAAGGAAAAATGTGCATCCATGTGCTTCCAGATGAAGAACGAGGCGAAGGTGCGCCTTACCGATACCGTGGCGATGGAGTCCAATCAGGAGAAGATCCTGCAGATCTGTTCCTGCACGGCAAAGGTCACGATCGACCGGGCAACCCCGCAGGAAAACGGAGTATTGTTCGAGGGAATCGTTACCGTGCATATCCTGTACCTGACAGCGGAGGATAATTTCCCGATTGCACACACACAGGTCATGCTGCCGTTTGAACAGCTTGTGGAGGTCACGGGTATGCAGGCAGATACATGGTTTGATTATACAGCGGGCATGGATATGGTCACGGTCAATCTGCTCGACAGCAGCGAGTTTGAGGTCAAGACGGCATTCCGCATCGCGGTGCTTGCTTTTTCGGAGAACTGCTTTGAGAAGATCGCAGCGATCGATACACAGCCCCTTAATATGGAAGAACTGACTGCGCAGCCGGGACTTGTCGGCTACATCGTGCAGGAGAAAGAGGAGCTGTGGGATATCGCAAAGCGCTACCATACGACCATGGACGAGATTGCGGAAACTAATAATCGAAAGATTGCAAGTATACGTCCCGGAACGAAACTGATCATTGTAAAAAAGATAAGTGTATGACACAAAAACGCCCGGACAAAAGCGAATTGTCCGGGTGTTTGCCATTTTTATGCAGCAAAAGAAGGATTTCCTTGCATTGCCAAAAAAATAGGTGGAAAAATTCATATGATTGTGTCAAAATAGAAAAAGTATAAGGAAAAATATGTACTTTTTTTAAAAGAGGTGATACGATATGATGCATTCATTCCGAAACAACAATTTCAGAACGAAGGCAGTCTGCGCAGCCGCAATTCTGGCAATGGCTGTCAGCACTCCGGCAATCGAGTGGCTTCCGGGCTTTTTAAACGGCACGGTCGAGGTTTTAGCAACCGCAGAGCATGAGCAGAAGAGGGACGAGGCACAGAGCAACCTGAATGACACCAACGACAAGATCGATGATGTCAAGGATGCGCAGGGGGATCTTGAGGATCAGCTTTCCGATGCACAGAGCAAGAGAAGAAAGCTTGAGCAGAAGATCGATGCGACCAACGAGGAACTGAACACGACCAAGCAGGAGCTGGAGGAGTTATGCAGCCAGATCGAGGACAAACAGGCAGAGATCGAGCAGGCGGCGGCAGATCTTGTTGTGGCGCAGGACACGCTCGATGAAGAGTATGAGGCGATGAAGCTCCGCATCCAGTTTATGTATGAAAATAAGCAGCAGGAGTCTTTCTGGACGGCAATCCTTGAGGCGGACGGACTGGCAGATATGCTGACGAGGGTGGAGTATATTGCGGATGTGTATGCGTCCGACCGCAAGCTGATGGACAAGTACAAGACCAGCCTGCAGGCCGTGGAGGATCTGAATACACAGCTTGCACAGGAGATGGCTGACCTTGTCGCTTTGCAGGGAGAGGCTGAGGAGAAGCAGAGCAGCCTTGAGACCAAGCTTGCATCCTTAAAGGCAGATGAGGACGAGCTTGCCGCGATGATCTCAGATATCAAGGATCAGAAGAGAACCTATGCGACGCAGCTTGCATCGCTTGAGGATATGCGAGACCAGTACAAGTCCACGATTTCCAAGGAGGAGGAGATCATAAGACAGCTCGAGGCTGCCGCAGCAAGAGCGGATGCGGCTACCTATGAGGGCGGCGGAACCGGACAGGCAAATTCACTTGGCTCAGCGGCATACCTTACCGATGACTCCTACAATCCAAGCCCGGTGACGGATGTATCCGGTGAGGATGTTGTAGCGTATGCGCTGCAGTTTGTCGGTAATCCGTACAAGTGGGGCGGCAACAGCCTGACACAGGGAGCAGACTGCTCCGGCTTTGTCCATCTGATCTACGAGCATTTTGGAATCAGCACACCGCGTTATTCCCAGTCCTTTAAGGGCTCCGGACAGCCGGTATCCTACAACAACATGCAGCCGGGAGACGTTGTCGTGTATGACGGACATGTGGCAATTTACATGGGGGACGGCAAGATCGTGGAGGCACAGTCTACCAAGGCTGGTATCACCAGCAGCCGCTCCGTCAACTGCCACAAGATCACAGCGATCAGAAGACTGGTATAGGCTCTGCTAAGACCACAGCTCGACAGCCGGTATGAATAAATAAAATCGGAGGAAAAGACAATACGGATGGAACAATTACAAAAAGATGTGCTTGCAACAAAGAACAAAGGTGCTATTATGAAAGCTGTCATGCCGGAGTTTAAGGGCAGGGCGGGTGGCAAGGTGATCGGTCAGGTGGTAGCGAAGCTTTGCCAGTAGCAGGAAAACATAGATTTCCGGTAAAAAAATGGTGTGTCACGGCCGTATTGCTCGTTATTCTGGCAGTGATGGCGGTAAGAAGCTATCAGCGTGGACAGGGCAGGACGATGCTCGTCTATAAGGACTCCCTGGAGCTGGTGGCTGCGAAGGTGAACGAAAGCCCGCTTACCCTGCGCCAGCTTGCGTTCTATGTGGCGTACGAGGAGGACGAGGTAGAGCGGCAGGCGTATATTTATAATCCGAAGGACACGAACATTTACTGGAATCTGCATGCAAACAATACCTATATCCGGACTGCGGCGCGCAATGCGGCGATCCAGATGGCACTGCACGATGAGATATTCTATCAGATGGCGGTAGCGGAGGAGATCAGCTTAAGCCAGGAGGAGGAAGATACCCTCGCGGAAAAGACCAGAGAGTATTGGACGGAGCTTGACGATTACGGAAAGGCAGAACGCCTTGGGATCAGTCAGGAGGACATCGGGCAGACGATGCGCCGGATGGCTTATGCGCAGAAGATGCAGTACATATATGCGAACACACAGGGGATGGATGAAGCGGATTTTGACTTTACCGCGGATGCGTATCAGCAGTTTTTAAAAACGCAGGACTACACGATTGAAGAGGATGTGTGGGGCAGAGTCGATTTTGGCAATGTAACCCTGACACATTGGGATAAATGAGAATCAGAAAAAGAAAGAAGACAAGGAAAATGGCAGTAAAAATTGGAAGAAACGATCCGTGCTGGTGCGGAAGCGGACGTAAGTACAAGGTATGCCACGCAGCCTTTGACGAGAAGATCGCACAGGCTGCGGCATTGGGACACAAGGTTCCGACGCACGACATGATCAAAACACCGGAGCAGATCGCAGGAATTAAGGAGAGCGCCAAGATCAATGTTGCGGTGCTTGACTACATCGAGGCACATATCCATGCCGGAATGAACACAGCAGAGATCGATAAGATCGTATATGACATGACAACGCAGATGGGAGGAATCCCTGCACCACTCAATTATGAAGGCTATCCGTACAGTGTATGTACCTCGGTCAACGATCAGGTATGTCACGGATTCCCGTCGGAGAAGGTGTTCTTAAAGGAAGGGGACATCATCAACGTTGACTGCTCTACCATCCTGAATGGATATTTTTCCGACTCTTCCCGTATGTTCTGCATCGGGGAAGTAAGCCCGGAGAAGAAAAAGCTGGTACAGGTCACGAAGGAGTGCGTGGAGCTTGGTCTGGCTCAGGTTAAGCCGTGGGGTTATCTGGGCGATATGGGACAGGCGGTACACGACCACGCATTTGAAAACGGCTATACTGTTGTCCGCGAGATTGGCGGTCATGGAGTCGGACTTGAGTTCCATGAGGAGCCGTGGGTCGGCTACAACACCAAGAGAGGCACCGATATCCTGATGGTGCCGGGCATGATGTTTACGATCGAGCCGATGGTCAACATGGGGAAAGCGGATATTTTTATTGACGATGATAACGGCTGGGAAGTATACACGGAGGATCGCAAGCCTTCTGCACAGTGGGAGATCCAGGTGCTTGTGACCGAGGATGGATACGAAGTGATCAGCTGGTAGGATACAAGGGATAGTACAATGAATGTTTTGGCAGATGAGAAGAATTACCGGATCGGCGGACGGTACACATGGCAGGAAGGCAGACTTTGTCTGGCATTTTCTGCTTCTTATGTGGAGTTTGCATTCTGCGGCACGAAGGTGACTGCGCAGATCGCGTCCGATGATTTTGCAGAGGAGGAGACCTTAAAGGCATGGGTGGCGGTATTCATAGACGGGGCAGACGTTCCGGCCCGCCGTTTCCCGCTGGCAAAAGGGCTTCATAAGTATGAGATTTTTAACTCAGAGACACCGGTGGCGGCTGCTGTGCGCATCATGAAGTATTCGGAAAATGCGTTTGGCATGGTGGCGATCGCAGACATCGAGGTGGAGGACGGCAGGCTCCTTCCATGCCCGAAGGCTGCTGACCGGCTGATCGGATTTATCGGAGATTCCATCACCTGTGGCTATGGGATCGAGGGCGTTCTGGACAAGGACGTTTTTACAACGACACAGGAGAATCCGTGGAATGCGTATGCCTGCCTGACGGCTAGAGCAATGGGAACGGATTTTGAGCTGGTAAGCTGGAGCGGCAACGGCATCATATCCCATTATGTGGAGGAGACTGTGAATGAACCGCGGCTGGAGAAGCCGCTTATGCCGCAGCTCTATCCGTATGCGGATCTGGAGCTTGAGACCAGACTGGGAAAGACCGCAGATTTTACGCTGTGGAACCCGGCAAAACGCCCGGATATCCTTGTGATCCATCTTGGAACAAACGATTGCAGCTATGCGCGCGAGATCCCGGAGCGCAACGAGATGTACCGCAAAGGATATATAGATTTTGTGCATACCCTGCGCAAGACCGACCCGCATACGCCGATCGTATGTATGCTCGGGATCATGGATCAGCGGCTGAATAAGACGCTCGGTGAGACGGTGGAGGAGCTTCGGGCAGAAGGCGATGCGGATATCTATTTTCTGGATACGCCGCTTCAGGATGAGAGGGATGGTATGGGAACAGACAGCCATCCGAGTGCGGTCACGCATGAAAAGCTTGCGAAGCGTTTGTGCGCATTCATAGAGGAGAATGTGTGCGCAAAATAGGGCGCAGGCTTGTACGAATATAGAACACTTGGGAGTAGTATAATGAGTGGAGAAACAAACGAGAATAATAAGATAAACACCGGGAACCCGCCTCGCAGGAAAAAGAAAGGCTTCAGGAGGTGGTATCGGAAATGGAGAAAACCATTGCTTCGATCTGTATCAGCCGGAGCGATCGTCGCAATCCTTTATCTGATTGTCGCATTTTCAAGTATTCCTTTCATTGCAAAATGGAGAACGCTATATATTGAAACTGCCATGAGTACGCACAGCCATCAATGGCTTGCGGAGGCTTTTTTCCCGAAGAGCGTTGTGGATCAGGTTGTGGCACAGAAGATGGCGGATTTGGAACAACAGGAAGATCTAAACAGTGACTGGGCGGATATCAGTGGCAATACCAATGAGGAGCCGAACAGCCACGATACCTTTTTCGAGGAGTATTGGGAGCTGGATTCCGAGTCGGTACATGCGTATCTGGATGCGCGTCCGTACCTGACGGAGAATGGCTATGATTCGCTTCTGATCGAGGATATGGATAACACGCTGGGACTTCAGACATCAAAGGGCGATAAGCTTCTTGTCGCGGATGTCGCAAACAATCTGCTGATCGTCGGTGTCAGCGGGGATGGCTACGTTGGGAAAATGGCAATCGTCAAGAATCCTGCGCAGGTCGATCTGGTCCAGTCCAAGTCACTTGGAGATTTCGGAGAGCTTGCGGAATCCTACGGCGAGCGCACGGACGCACTACTGGTCATAAATGCGAGCGGTTTTAAAGACCCGGAGGGACATGGTGCCGGAGGCGAGATCAAGGGCTGTCTGGTCCTGGATGGTGTAGAATACGGAAAGCCAAAGGGCGATACCTGGAAGATGTTCGGCTTTAAGACAGACGACCGGCTTTACATCTCCAACTACTATGAGGAAGATATTACAGAGTACCGCTGGGCAGTCGAATTTTTCCCGGCACTTATCGTAAATGGGGAGATTTCCATCAGCGGAAGCTTCGGCATGGGAATCCAGCCGCGTACCACCATCGGTCAGACGGAGAGCGGTGATTTCTTAATGCTGATCGTGGATGGCCGGCAGGTGGGTTACAGCCTTGGCTGTACCGTTGCGGAATGTGCGGATATCATGCTCCGCTACGGCGCATATCAGGGCGCGAACATGGACGGCGGCAGCTCCGCAGTTATGTGGTACAAGGGAGAACAGATCACAAAGTCCTCCAGCAAAGCCGGAAACGGACGTTATATGCCGGATGCACTTATCGTCAGAAAACCAACAGATCCGGAGGTCGCAGCCACCCTTTCCAACTAGGAAGCAGCTGCCGGAACGAACGCGAATCGCGTCTTGTTAGCCTAAAACCATAGACGTATACTTGAGAAAGCAAAAGAAAATGGGGCTTTTGCTACCGAGGGTTTTTATGAAAAGAAGGAGAAATGGCAAATACTAAAAAAGAAAATGTCAAAGAATCGATAAGCGAACTTATCGCAAATGGGGAATTGGAATTGGTTTTTGCACATCTGACTAGCCAGATCCCGCAGGAGCGGCTGTCTCTTTTATGGGAGATCGCGATGTTAGCGGACTGGAAGGATCTGGATATGCTCGAAGAGAAGATCTATTCATACGGTGGAAGCCTTGGCAGCAAGGACTACATCGGCAGAGTTGTATTTACCCGCATGGTACAGGCGCTCAGTTGTGCCAGACGGGCAACAAGATAGTACCGGAACAAGTTAGACTACCTAAGGAAACGGGTGGTGGCCAGCCACTGCCACAAAATACAAAAGAAAACAAAGAAACCCCGGTTAATGCGGTCACGGAATCATCTGTGACCGTTTTTTAACTTTATAGGACTATAAAATTCCAAATAATGCGTAAAAAACGGGCAATACTTGTTTTGTATATGGAAAAGTTTTAGTATAATGGATAATGTAAATTGGAAAAAAGAAAAGAGGATACGAGTATGAATATTGTAGTATTGGCAGGAGGACTCAGCACAGAGAGAGATGTTTCCTTTAAGACGGGAAGCATGGTGTCTAAGGCGTTAAAGGAAAACGGACACAAGGTGATCCTACTGGATGTATTCATGGGCTACCAGGATGAGGAGACAGACCTGACCGGTATTTTTGATAAAGCAGATGAGATCAGCATAAAGGTAGATAATATTCCGGAGACCGCACCGGATCTTAAGAAGGTAAAGGCTTCCAGAAAGGATCAGTCCGACTGCTTCTTTGGACCGAATGTGATCCGCATGTGCCAGATGGCAGACATTGTTTTCATGGCACTTCACGGGGAGAATGGAGAGAACGGCAAGCTGCAGGCAGCCTTCGACCTGCTAGGAGTACGCTACACGGGAAGCGATTACCTAAGCAGTGCCATTGCGATGAACAAGGGCATGGCAAAGCAGTTCTTTGCGGCAAACAATATCCCTGCGCCGATGGGAATCTCCATGACGAGAGAGAACCGCGAGGATGACATCACAAAGCTTCCATTAAAGCTTCCGTGTGTTGTAAAGCCTTGCTGCGGCGGCTCCAGCATCGGTGTCACCATCGTGCATGATCCGAAGGAATTTACCGAGGCATTGGAGGAGGCATTCCGCTGGGAGAACAACCTGATCATCGAGGAGTATGTAAAGGGCAGGGAATTTTCTGTCGGCGTGCTGGAAGGAAAAGCACTTCCGGTCATCGAGATCGCACCGATCGAGGGCTTCTATGACTATAAGAACAAGTACAAGGCGGGAAGTGCCGTTGAGACCTGTCCGGCGAACATCCCGGCAGACGTTACTGCGCGTATGCAGCACTACGCGGAGGAGGTTGCGCGCGCGATCGGACTTGACACTTACTCCAGATGTGATTTCCTGCTGGATGACAACAACGGAATCTATTGTCTGGAGACAAACACACTTCCGGGCATGACACCGACAAGCCTTCTTCCTCAGGAGGCACAGGTGATCGGAATGAACTTCAATCAGCTCTGCGAGAAACTGATCGAGATTTCGCTTAAGAAATACAGATAGAGGTATATGGATGGAGCAGAATACACATAGTACACCGCAAAAGGAATCGATGCCGTATATGACGCTTGAAAATATCGCCCGCGCATGTGGGGGCGTGTATCATGGCGCAGCGGAGCTTTTACAGCGGGAAGTGACCGGAATCGTTACGGACAGCCGGCAGGCAGGAGAGGGCAGCCTGTTTGTGGCGATCAAGGGTGAGCGTGTGGATGGACACCGTTTCATTCCTGCAGTATTTGAGCAGGGGGCTATGGCGGTGCTCTGCGAGGACGCACCGCAGATGGACGGCTGTGCCTATATACAGGTGCCTTCTACGCTGGAAGCAATAAAAAAGATCGCTGCATTTTACCGCAGTGCGCTTGACATTCCGGTGGTCGGTGTAATCGGAAGCGTTGGCAAGACCAGCACGAAGGAGATGATCGCATCCGTGCTGTCACAGAAGTACTCGGTGCTCAAGACAGACGGCAACTTCAACAATGAGATCGGAGTACCGCTTACGATCTTCCGTATCCGCAAGGAGCATCAGGTTGCAGTCCTTGAGATGGGAATCTCGGATTTCGGCGAGATGGACCGGCTGGCGGACATCGCGAAGCCGGATATCTGCGTCATGACGAATATCGGCTGGTGCCATCTGGAGAATCTAAAGACAAGGGACGGTATTTTAAAAGCAAAAACAGAGTGCTTCGCCCACATGAGAGAGGGCGGCACAGCAATCTTAAACGGGGATGATGACAAGCTTTCCACGCAGCAGAGCATATGCGGCAGGCGTCCGGTATTCTATGGTATCCCGGAGAAGATGCAGCAGGCAGAACCCAGCTCGTATGAGAAAGATCCACAGGTGTATGCGAAAGATGTGGAAAACCTCGGCTTCGAGGGCATGAAAGCGACCATCTGCACACCTTCGGGCAGCTTTGCAGCGGAGATTTCCATACCGGGCGAGCATAATGTATACAATGCACTTGCGGCGGCTGCTGTTGGCATCACGCTCGGACTTTCTCTGGAACAGATCGCAAAGGGAATCGCGGAGGCAAAGACCATTGCAGGAAGAACGAACTTTATCCGCCACAACGGCATGATCATCATTGATGACTGCTACAATGCGAATCCGGTTTCCATGAAGGCATCCATCGAGGTGCTTGCACACGCAAAGGGACGGAGCATCGCGGTGCTTGGCGACATGGGAGAACTCGGCGAGGACGAGCACGCACTGCATTATGGCGTGGGAGCCTGCGTAGGGGAACAGAAGATCCATACGCTTTTTTGTGCGGGCGAGCTGGCAGCGGAATATAAGAAGGCGGCAGAGGCTGTTTATCCGGAATGCGAGGTGTATTATTTCAAGACCAGAGAGGAAATGACACAGGCGCTGCTTGGCTATGTGAGAGAGGGAGATACGATCTTGATAAAAGCATCACACTTTATGGAGTTTCCGAAGGTGGTTTCGGCTTTACAAATGAAGTAGTTTCCCATACAATAGCAGTACAGGCTGTCACACCGGCGGGTGTGGCTGCACATTGATGAATAGAAAGAAAGACGAGGAATATAATATGGCACAGAACCCGATCGTTACAATTACTATGGAAAACGGCGATGTGATGAAGGCAGAGCTTTACCCGGAGATCGCACCGAACACCGTCAACAATTTCATCAGCCTGATCAACAAGGGCTTTTACGATGGAGTGATCTTCCACCGCGTGATCCGCGGCTTTATGCTGCAGGGAGGAGATCCGGAGGGAACAGGCGCAGGCGGTCCGGGCTACGAGATCAAGGGCGAGTTTTCCCACAATGGCTTTAAGAACGACTTAAAGCATACACCGGGCGTACTTTCCATGGCGCGTACTATGATCCCGGATTCCGCAGGCAGCCAGTTCTTTATCATGCACAAGGAAGCTCCGCATCTTGATGGAGAGTATGCTGCATTTGGCAGGATCACAGAGGGCATGGATGTTGTGAACCGTATCGCTGAGGAGCCGACGGATTTCAGAGACCGTCCGCTTGCAGATCAGGTCATGAAGACCGTGACGGTTGAGACCTTCGGTGTGGAATATCCGGAGCCGGAAAAAAGATAAACAGATGCTTAAAGAAGAGTTCCGATTCGTCGGAACTCTTTTGTGGCTTTATGGGAAATATAGCATAAAACGAGATTGTAACAGCAAAGGAAAGCGGGAATAGAATACATGGAGTGGAATCTGCTGCTGTATGAAGCAACGGCGCTTGCAAAGGAAGAACAATTACATAGGTGGGAAAAGAACGAGGCAGCGGCGCGCGGCATCCGCTGCGCCACATGGAGCGGGGAGCTGTCCCAACAGACCATAGCCGAGGTCTGCGCCCGCTACGATACCACCCCGGAAAATCTGCTTGTCATCGTCACGAAAAGGCTGGAGTGGGAGCTTGTGCGCCAGCTTAATGCAGCGGCACTTCCCTATGTCTTGGAAGGGGCGCAGGATACGGTATTCTTTGCGGGTGCGTGGATCGTGGTGGAGGGCTTTGAGGAGGTTGATTATGATTTCCTGCTAAAATGCTATGAGCGGGCGCACGATCTTCCGTGGGAGATCCTTAGGACGAAGCGGTGCTATCTGCGGGAGCTGGCGCTTTCGGATCTTGACGATCTTTTTCTGCTCTATGGGAAGCCCGGTGTGACCAGATACATGGAGGGGTTGTATGAGCGGGACGAGGAAGAACGCTATCAGCGTGCATATATTGCAAATATGTATCGATACTATGGGTATGGCATGTGGCTTGTCTGCACGAACGATGATGACCGCGTGATCGGACGCGCCGGGCTTGAACACAGGGAGTATCACGGACAGCTTGAGCTGGAGATGGGATACCTTATAGCACCGGAGGAGCAGCATAAGGGCTATGCGACGGAGGTGTGCCGGGCAATTCTGGAATATGCGCGCACAAATCTTGATTTTCCTTCGGTCAACTGCCTGATACAGACAGAAAATACCGCTTCTAAGAAACTTGCAGGGAAGCTCGGATTTACATTTTGGGAAAAAATGACGGAAGATGGGCAGGAAATGGAGCGATACATATATTGCTTTTAGAGCGGAAATCCCATATAATAGAGGATTATATATGGGATTTTATTTTTTACGAAAGAATCGTGCATGTGGCACAGACATGTAGGGGCAGGTGAGAAGTATGGCAGATATTTCGTCAGAAGAATTAGAGCGCTTAGAGGAGGAATTTCACTCAGGCAACAGCAATCTAAAACAACCGAAAGAGTTTTCCAAGCCGGAGGATCTGTATGAGGAGCTGATCGCGAGCATACGCAAGTATCATCCCTCTACGGATATCTCACTGATTGAGAAGGCGTATACGACAGCATACAACGCACACAAGGGACAGGTACGCAAATCCGGTGAGGCATATATCATCCACCCGCTATGCGTGGCGATCATCCTTGCGGAATTGGAGCTGGATAAGGAGACCATCATAGCAGGACTGCTCCATGATGTGCTCGAAGACACGATCATGACGGAGATGGAGCTGCGCGCGGAGTTTGGGGAAGAGGTCTTACTTCTGGTGGACGGTGTGACAAAGCTGCAGCATCTGCATCTGACCGACGGCAACATCGATCCGAAGGAGAAGAATGCTGCAAGGCTTGAAATGCAGGCGGAGAACCTCCGCAAGATGTTCCTCGCGATGGCAAAGGATATCCGCGTCATTATGATCAAGCTGGCAGACCGCCTGCACAATATGCGTACCTTAAAGTACCAGTCCAGAGAGGCACAGATCCGCATCGCACGCGAGACACAGGAGATTTACTGCCCGATCGCACAGCGTCTTGGTATCAGCAAGATCAAGATCGAGCTGGATGACCTGGCACTTAAATACCTTGAGCCGGAAGCCTACTATGATCTGGTCGAGAAGGTGGCACTGCGCAAGGACGTCAGGGAAGAATATGTGCAGAGCCTCGTAAAAGAGGTGCGCAAGCAGGTGGAGGAAGCCGGGATCAAGGCGGATATCTCCGGGCGCGCAAAGCACTTTTTCAGTATATACAAGAAGATGGTCAACCAGAACAAGACCATTGATCAGATCTATGATCTGTTTGCGATCCGCATTATCGTGGAATCGGTCAAGGACTGTTACGCGGTTCTTGGAATCATGCATGAAAAGTACAAACCGATTCCGGGACGCTTTAAGGATTATATCGCGATGCCGAAGCCGAATATGTACCAGTCACTTCATACGACACTGATCGGACCGAGCGGGCAGCCGTTCGAGATCCAGATCCGTACCTATGAGATGCACCGCACCGCGGAATACGGTATTGCTGCGCACTGGAAGTACAAGGAGACCAACAACGGCAATGCGACGAACACGACAGTGACCGAGGAGGAGAAGCTAAGCTGGCTGCGCCAGATCTTAGAGTGGCAGCAGGATATGTCGGATAACCGTGAGTTCATGAGCCTGCTCAAGAGTGATCTGGATCTGTTCTCCGACAACGTGTTCTGTTTTACACCGTCCGGAGATGTCAAGAACCTTCCGAACGGATCAACACCAATCGACTTTGCATACAGCATCCATTCGGCGGTCGGCAACAAGATGGTCGGGGCGAAGGTAAACGGCAAGCTGGTTCCGATCGACTATGTGATCCACAACGGCGACCGTATCGAGGTCATTACCTCGCAAAACTCCAGAGGACCAAGCCGTGACTGGTTAAACATCGTAAAAAGCACGCAGGCAAAGACGAAGATCAACCAGTGGTTCAGAAGCGAGCTGAAAGACGAAAATATCCAGCATGGCAAGGACCTGATGCTTGCCTATGCAAAATCAAAGGGAATGAACCTTCCGGACTTCAACAAGCCGGAATATCAGGAGAAGATCATCCGCAAATACGGCTTCCATGACTGGAATTCCTGTCTTGCGACCATCGGGCATGGCGGCTTGAAGGAGAGCCAGGTCGTAAACCGCATGTACGAGGAGTACCGCAAGGATCATGTGATCCCGCTTACCGATGAGGAGGTACTTGCGACAGTCGGCGAGGCAAAGCCTGCCGAGGCGGCAAAGAAGTCCAGGAGCGGAATCGTTGTAAAAGGTCTGTATGATGTGGCGGTACATTTCTCCAAGTGCTGCCGGCCGGTTCCGGGAGACGAGATCGTCGGCTTTGTCACAAGAGGAAGAGGGGTTTCCATCCACCGGACGGACTGCATCAACATCATCAATCTTTCCGAGATGGAAAAAGCGCGTCTGATCGAGGCGGAATGGCAGGCGGGCGCAGAGAACGAGACACTCGGCGAATACCTCGGCGAGATCAAGATCTTCTGCCATGACAGAAGCGGACTTCTGGTTGACATTACAAGAATATTTACCGAGCGCGACATCAATATCAATGGAATCAATTCAAGAACCAGCAAGCAGGGAATCGCTACGATCGAGGTGTCCTTCAACACCAAGGGCAGAAGCGAATTGAATAGCCTTGTTGAGAAGATCCGCCAGGTCGACAGCGTGATCGATATTGAGCGTACAACGGGCTAAGGAAAGGCAACAGGATGGGAAAGTTACAGATTGCACACTATATGGTAGGACCTGTGCAGACAAATTGCTATTTTGCGATCAATAAGGAGACAAAGGAAGCCTTGGTCATCGATCCGGGAGAGGAAGCCGCAAGACTTATGCAGCAGATCAGGGAGCAGGGACTTACCGTGGCAGCGATCCTGCTCACGCACGGACACTTTGACCACGCGGGAGCGGCTGAGGAGCTTTCTGCACTTTGCAATGCGCCGATCTACACCCATGAGGCGGAGAAGGAGACGCTGGAGAGTGAGAAGCTGAATGCGTGCTGGATGATCGGCAGGAAGGAGACCTACCGGGCAGATCTGTTTGTAAAAGACGAGCAGGAGCTAGATCTTGCAGGCTTCCATATCCGTGTGCTTTTTACGCCGGGACATACCAAGGGGGGCTGCTGCTACTATTTCCCGTATGAAAATGTCGTATTTTCCGGGGATACCCTGTTCCAGATGTCCGTGGGAAGAACGGATCTGGAGGGTGGGAGCATGTCACAGATCGTGCGCTCCATTCAGGAGAAGCTTATGCCGCTCCCGGAACAGACCGTGGTTTATCCGGGGCATGGGGAGGCGACAACCATTGAAACAGAGAGGATGTATAACCCATATCTATGATTATTGTATTATTTAACAAGCCGGAATTTGAATATGATGTACATTCTCTGATCAAGGCATTTTACCCGAAAGAGGCGGTGCAGATGTATTACACCTCCGCCGAGGTGGACAACTCCAAGGAAAATCTTGCATGCGCGCACCACGAGGCGGGACCAGCGCTTGATGAAAAGATCGCAGATGCAGCATATCTTCTTTCAGTTACATATCCGGATACAAAAGAGGAACCGGAAGGGACGATCACCCTTTCATGGAAGAACCGGGAAACCGGAACGGAAATAGAAAAGCAGGCCGAGGGAGATTTCCGGGAGCGCGCGGCAGCCAAGAACCAGCTCAAGCAGGCACTCTACGAGCTGCTGGCACAGGCATCCGGACAGACACTCCCATGGGGGACGCTAACCGGAATACGGCCGACCAAGATCCCGATGAAGCTGCTTGAGGCGGGCAGGAGCGAGGAGGAGATCGCCGATTACATGCGGCAGACCTACTTCGCATCCGAGGAGAAGATCGCACTTGCCATCGAAATCGCAAAGCGCGAGAGAAAGCTCTTAGAGAAGATCGATTATGAGAACGGGTACAGTCTGTACATAGGAATACCGTTCTGCCCAAGCACCTGTTTGTACTGCTCATTTACCTCCTATCCGCTGTCAGCGTGGCGGAAACAGGTAGATGCGTATCTGGATGCCTTGGAAAAGGAGATTGATTTCACCGCACAGCGTTTTTACCATAAGAAGCTCAATTCCATATACATAGGTGGCGGAACACCGACGACGCTGGAGCCGTACCAGCTCGACCGCCTGATCCGCAAGATCAAGTGCAGCTTTGATCTTTCCAATTGTGTGGAATTTACGGTGGAGGCGGGACGACCAGACTCCATCACCAAGGAGAAGCTGCAGGTTCTGCGCAAGAACGGCATCAGCCGTATCTCCGTCAATCCGCAGACCATGAAGCAGGAGACACTTGACCTGATCGGGCGGCATCACACGGTGGAGCAGACGATCGAGAGCTTTAAGCTTGCAAGAGAGCTTGGCTTTGACAATATCAACATGGATCTGATCATCGGACTGCCGGACGAGGATATCTCGGATGTGCGGCACACGATGGAAGTGATCGAGGAACTTCATCCGGACAACCTGACGGTGCATTCGCTTGCGATCAAGCGGGCTGCCAGACTTACGATCTTTAAGGAGCGCTATCAGGACATGCAGATGGTCAATACGCAGGCACATATGGATCTGTGCGAGGAGTATTGCCGCAAGATGGGACTTGCCCCATACTATTTGTACCGCCAGAAGGGAATGGCAGGCAATATGGAGAATGTCGGATATGCAGAACCGGGAAAAGCCGGAGTATATAATATTCTGATCATGGAGGAGAAACAGACCATTGTGGCGTGCGGAGCGGGAGCTTCGACAAAACGTGTCTGGAACGAGCCAAATCCAGATGGCACACATCGGATCGAACGATGCGAGAATGTCAAGGATGTAGCGCAGTATATCACAAGAATTGATGAGATGATTGAACGGAAACGGAATTTGCTGTAAGCAGACCGCTTTGCGCCGGATTTTCCGGATAGTACAACGGAAGCCTTGTAAAGGGGCTTCCGTTTTTTCTTTTTCATAGGAGATTTCTTTTCCTATAAAGAGTCACAAGGCGAAACTTTGACACTTTACCCCGTTACCTATGGAATGGATCATTTCTTTAAATTAGTGAAAATGACGGAAAAAGCTAAAATGAGAGAAACGGATTTGACAAAATGACCAAATTCGGTTAAGATATGTATAAATAGTTTGGACGGCACATTGAATCGGAACAAAGAAAGGATGCGATAAGAATGAAGCAGTTTATTTACACAATTACGGATGAGGTTGGCTTACATGCAAGACCGGCAGGACTGCTTGCCAAAGAAGCAAAGAAGTATCAAAGTACAATTTCACTTTCCTGCAATGGCAAAAGTGCTGCTGCCAGCAAATTGATGGCTGTTATGGGCATGGGAGTGAAGCATGGAGACTGTGTAGAGGTAAACATAGAGGGACCGGATGAAGATACCGCTTTTGAAGAGGTACAGAAGTTCTTCCATGAGAATCTCTAAATATTAGATTTTGAGCCTGACCTGAGAGGATGACATATGGAAAAATATATCGGGAAGTCCGTTTATAAAGGAATAGCAATCGGACCGGTCAGTGTCCTGAATAAGAAAGACAATGTTGTCAAACGGGTACACATCGACCAGGTAGATGAGGAACTAAAGCGTCTGGACGCGGCAAAAGAACGGACATTTGACCAGCTTGGCAGCCTATATGACAAAGCACTGCAGGAGGTTGGAGAAGTAAACGCTGCAATCTTCGAAGTCCATCAGATGATGCTTGAGGATGATGATTATCAGGATGCCATTCGCAATATGATCTGCAATGAGGAAGTAAATGCGGAATATGCGGTGGCGGTAACCGGTGATAATTTTGCTGAAATGTTTGCCAGCATGGATGATGAATATATGCAGGCACGCTCAGCGGATGTAAAGGACATTTCGAACCGGCTGATCAGCAATCTGAGTGGAGAAGAACAGATTGACTGGAGCACGATGGAGCCTTCCATCATCGTTGCGGATGACCTTACACCAAGCGAAACGGTCCAGATGGATAAGAGCAAGATCCTGGCATTTGTAACGGTGCATGGTTCGACGAATTCCCATACCGCAATTCTTGCCAGAATGATGAATATTCCTGCTTTGATTGGAGTCCCGCTCCAGCTGGAGCTGCTGCACAACGGGATGTGCGCAATTGTTGACGGAAAAGAAGGTGTCTTCTGTTTAGAACCGGATGAAGACCAGATAAACCGGGCAAAGGCTGCGCAGCAGAAAGAGCAGGAGCAGAACAATCTGCTAAATAATTACAAAGGACGCGAAACGGTTACAAAGAGCGGCAGAAAGATTCATCTATATGCCAATATTGGGAATGTATCAGATGTTGCTTATGTACTGGAGAATGATGCAGAAGGAATCGGATTGTTCCGAAGTGAGTTCTTATATCTTGGAAGAACGGAGCTGCCGGATGAAACAGAACAATTTAACGCCTACCGGCAGGTGCTGCAGACAATGGCAGGCAAAAAGGTAATTATCCGGACGCTTGACATCGGAGCAGACAAAAAGGTGGATTATCTCGGATTGGGGGAAGAAGATAATCCTGCAATGGGGTATCGTGCGATCCGTATATGTCTGGAACAGCCGGAGATTTTTAAAACGCAGTTACGTGCACTTTTGCGGGCGGCAAAGTATGGCAGTCTGGCAATTATGTATCCCATGATTATATCTGTTGAGGAAGTCTTCAGTATCAAAAAAATTGTTGAAGAGGTGGCAGCGGAGCTGGAGAAGGAGAATATTCCATACGCAATTCCGGAGCAGGGGATCATGATCGAAACCCCGGCAGCAGTTATGATGAGCGAGGAACTGGCAGAGCTGGTTGATTTCTTTAGCATTGGAACGAATGATCTGACGCAGTATACGCTGGCAATTGACCGGCAGAATAATAAACTGGACAGATTTTACAATCCTCATCATGAGGCAGTCCTGCGGATGATACAGATGACGATAAACGGTGCTCATAAGCATGGAAAGTGGGTAGGAATCTGCGGAGAGTTAGGAGCAGATACTGCACTTACGGAGAGATTCATACAGATGGGGATAGACGAACTTAGCGTGGCACCGTCAATGGTGCTTGGTGTTCGGAGTGTAATTTGTGAAATGGAGTGATACTATATGAGAATATATAGAACAAAGGATCCGGCAGATATGAGCAGAAAGGCTGCAAACATCGTATCTGCGCAGATTATCATGAAACCGGATTGTGTGCTGGGGTTAGCGACAGGCTCTACGCCTATCGGGTTATATAAGCAGCTGATTGAGTGGTATCAGAAGGGTGACGTGGATTTCTCAGAGGTAAGGACGGTAAACCTTGATGAATACAAGGGAATCAGCCGTGAAAATGATCAGAGCTATTACTATTTCATGCACCACAATCTGTTTGACCATGTAAATATACCGGTCGGGAATACTCATCTGCCAGACGGAATGGCGTTAGATCCTGAGAAAGAATGTGATAGATATAATAATCTGATCCAGTCCATGGGCGGCGTGGATTTGCAGCTGCTTGGCATTGGACATAACGGTCATATTGGATTTAATGAGCCAGAGGATTCTTTTGACAAGCAGGTTCATTGTGTGAACCTGACGGAGTCGACGATCGAGGCGAATAAGCGTTTCTTTGCATCGGCAGACGAAGTTCCGAGACAGGCCTATACCATGGGAATCGGGAACATCCTGCAGGCGAAGAAGATTTTAGTTGTGGCAAATGGGGAAGGCAAAGCTGAGATTGTCAAAAAAGCGTTTTTCGGACCGGTTACGCCACAGGTACCGGCGTCAATTCTGCAATTACATCAGGATGTGGTTTTGGTGGCAGATGAGGCTGCACTTAGCAAGGTGATTGAAGCAGGACTGCTTGATTGATAGAAGGTGAGAACAGATGATTATAAAGGATGCGAATGTATTTACGCAGGATAATCGGTTTGTCCGTGGCGATGTAATTGTGCGGGATGGCAGGTTTGTTCGTGCCGCAGGTGAACAACCGGCAGATGAAGAAGTTGTAGATGCAAGGAACCTTATGATGATTCCCGGCTTGGTGGATATTCATTTTCATGGCTGTAAGGGTGCTGATATGTGTGATGGAACAAAAGAAGCACTTGATGTAATTATGGACTACGAAGCATCTGTTGGAGTAACGAGTGTATGTCCGGCCACAATGACGATACCAAGAGACGAGCTTCTTGCGGTAATGAAGAATGCAGGTGCATATTCTTATCATGGGGGAGCACACCTTGTAGGCATTAATATGGAAGGCCCTTTTATCAGTCCTGCCAAAAAAGGCGCACAGGCAGCTGAGAACATCATGCATTGCGATTATGAATATTTCTGCCAGCTGCAGGAAGCGGCAGGAGGGCTGATTAAGCTTGTTGATATTGCTCCGGAAGAACCGGGGGCTATGGAGTTCATAGATGAAGTAAAGGGGAAGGTTGTAGTATCTCTGGCACATACAGCATCTGATTATGATACTGCCAGGGAAGCCATAGAACATGGAGCTTCCCATGCTACGCATTTATATAATGCAATGCCGCCGATGAATCATAGAAATCCGGGAGTGATTGGAGCTGTCAGGGATTCGTCAGAATGTCATGTAGAATTGATTTGTGATGGAGTGCATATACATCCGTCTGTCATCCGCGCAACCTACGCCATGTTTGGGGCAGAGCGTATTATCCTGATTAGTGACAGTATGCGGGCAACAGGGCTGGAGGATGGTGAATATACACTTGGAGGGCAGCCTGTAAAGGTCAGAGGTAATCTGGCAACGCTGCATGATGGTACGATTGCCGGCTCTGCAACAAATCTCATGGATTGTCTCAGATTCGTAGTCAGAGAAGCCGGGATACCATTAGAAACAGCGGTTATGTGTGCAACTGCGAATCCTGCGAGGGAGATAGGGATATTTGATGAGGTTGGAAGTATTACGGCTGGAAAACGGGCAGATTTTATACTTCTTAACCAGAATCTGGAGATTGTTAGAGTATACATCGATGGAAAGGAGCTTATATGTTAGGTTTTTTTAAAAACAAAGCAAAAGAGAACATTATTTGTTCACCCTGCAATGGCAGTGTAGTACCTCTTACCGAAGTGCCGGATCCCACCTTTGCGGAGAAAATATTAGGGGATGGATTTGCAGTAATTCCATCTGACGGAAAGGTGCATGCTCCTGCCGATGGTGAGATTACGATGGTATTTGATACGTTACATGCAGTCACGATGACAACAGTTCAGGGAACGGAGCTTTTGATTCATATAGGACTGGATACCGTAACGCTCAAGGGAGCACCTTTTACTGCGAATGTTGCAGCTGGCGACCAGGTAAAAAAGGGCGACCTGCTTATAACAGCGGATTTGGAGAAGATCAAAGAGGCTGGACTGAATACGATCACACCTGTTCTGATTTGTAATACAGACGATTATAGTGAAATCAATCTTCAGAAAGAGGGAAATGTGTCTTTTGGCGAAGAAGTATTAAAGATTTCATGATTTTTAGTTACTACCAATGAAACTAATTGGAGAAGTCCAATTTAGTATAATGTAAAAGGAGGAGAAACATATGAAATTTCTTCAAAAATTGGGAAAAGCGTTAATGCTTCCCGTAGCAGTATTGCCTATCTGCGGTATTCTCATGGGTATTGGTTACTACCTATGTCCTGCAACTATGCAGGGCGGTGAGATCCAAGGTGTGGCAAACCTGATCGGCCTGTTTCTGGTAAAAGCCGGAGGAGCTTTGATTGATAACATGGCGATCCTTTTCGTAGTCGGCGTTGGTGTCGGTATGTCAGACAAGAATGATGGTACCGGTGGAATCGCAGCACTTGCTTCATGGCTGATGATTAAAACACTTCTGTCAACCGGATTTGTTACAACCATCATTCCATCTATTGCTGATAATGCTACGAAGACATTGGCATTCGACAAGATCGAAAATCCATTTATTGGTATTCTCGCTGGTATTATTGGAGCTATGTGCTACAATAAATTCAAAGATACAAAGCTGCCAGACTGGTTATCATTCTTTAGCGGCAAGCGTTGTGTAGCCATTATTGCCGGACTTGTTTCAATTCTGGCTTCAGTTGTACTGTTATTTGTATGGCCGCTTCTTTTTGGCGGACTTGTTGCCCTCGGAGAAGCTATTGTAAGCCTTGACGTAGTTGGAGCTGGTATTTATGCATTCTTGAACCGTCTGTTAATCCCGACTGGTTTACATCATGCATTAAATAACGTATTCTGGTTTGAGACAATCGGACTGGGAGATTTACAGCATTTCTGGCGTGGTGAGACATCTGCAGATGTAACATGGAGTCTTGGAATGTATATGTCAGG
>ERZ1034998.243-NODE-243-length-37306-cov-11.061448_pt1 | contig 37306 bp, 35 predicted proteins | sample MGYA00520621_ERZ1034998 | MGnify/ENA primary metagenome ERZ1034998 (study PRJEB33766, sample SAMN09781748) | gut metagenome | biome: gut microbiome | host: Homo sapiens | place: Madagascar | study: EMG produced TPA metagenomics assembly of the PRJNA485056 data... | reverse complement strand
CAGATTTTACGTCCTAAATTTGTTTTACTGATAAACAAATCCACAAAAGAGTACAGATAGAATATTGCCGTTACCACCATGACAGTAAAGCAGGAATCTATCATATCATTAGTCGTGTACCAACTCCATTCGACTATATGAGCCGCATTGATGCCGAAGAAATAGAAGAATGGTATTCTGTATCTCCAACATAGGAAGAAAAACCTGCTTGCTAATATCAAAACCATTGGCAAAATATAAACCATAAAGTAGATGAATAAATAGCAGGGAAAATTCTCATTGTTAGTTATGAACATTTCCCTTGGATGCTGGCTAAAATCCCACATTCCGTATGCGTGAAAGCACATAATAATTATCGGAACATACTTGCAGAACCATCTAAAGAACTTCAAGATTCTCCTACTATACCGATTGCCATGCTTCATAAGCATATCCATAAGCTCGGTAACATCCACATTCTTTAATAGCCGTTGGACTTCGGCTTCGTCTTCTTTAGTCATAATTCATTGATTTAGATTTGTTGTTTTGTCATTTACAAGTTTAATGCGCAAAGATACACTTTTTTAAAACTTAAAAAAAGGATTTGCTGAAATTTTGAGTTAAAATTTGCGAAATGTAACAATTTGTAAGTATCATGCAGAAAATGGCTACCATCCTCACGGACGATAGCCACATAATAATATAAAAAGTAAAATGAAAATTTGAAAGTCGCATTAATTCAGAATGGAGAGCAATATCCAATAGTGGATGATGCTGCCTATGGTAATCACCACAATATATCGTATCAAATCTTCCCACTCAAATCTTGGCAAGTTGTATCTCTTCCACTGATACACCTCCCTCACTACCATTGCTAGTAATGAGACAGAACCAAGCAGAATGCTCACCACAAGCCAACAAGCCAAGCCTATCAAGTCTCGCTTGTTGAATGTAAGTAGTTTCTTCCAAGTCATAGTTTTCCTCCTAGTAAATTATCCAATAAGTAACGAACACATCAAGGAATGCCGACACCTCCAGCCAATACCAAGGATGATATGAAACGACCTTGAACCCAATAAATGTATTTCGGTCATACACCTTAATCATTGCAAAAGCGTAAAGGCAAGCAACTATCAGCGTTAGCGACCAACAGACTGACAAGCACCATCCAACGCACCCTGCCGCAGCCACAAGTGCGCCTACTTTATGAATAGGGTAGGCATCAGCATCAAGATAATTTGGTGCTGCACCTACAAACATCAATCCTCCACAGCCCAAGAAGGCAAGGAACTGAACACCCTTACCAGAGTCGAGCAAAGGAATGAGCATCAGTATCGCACACGTAACCATAACGACCGTGAATACCCAGCCATAGTTTCGCTTGCGCTTATCGCCAATTACCTCACTACCAGCACAGTTCTGTAGCTGGTAATACACATCGCTCACCATCGCAGGAACGCCAAAGCGCATCGCTGCAAGAAGCAGAAATCCTCCCAAGAGAAGGAATGAAATCATACTTAATACATACATAATCTTTAGAATTTTAGAAAATTAAACTGAGATGTAGCCCTACATAACCCCTACACTTGGCAGTCATGCAGGACTACACGTTGACACCATTCTATTGGCTTCAATAAGATGGTCTTACACACTCATCTCAAGCATCTTAGGGTAGCCTGCCTTGTAGTCGTAAGCTTCCACCTCCTCGATGGTCTTTAGCTCGTTCACAGCAGCTTTATGGCTTGCCGTAACGTTGAAGCACTCCAGGGCATACATTTCGAGCGCAGAGAGCAACTGAATAGCCTTGTCACAGCCTACTATTAGTTTAACATCTCCAAGCCACAAGGTTGTCGTCTTCTGCCCTGCCGCCTTAGCAATCGTAGTGGAGTTCATTAGTCCTACTCTTGTTGCCTTGTCGAGCCACACAAGCATTCCGTTCAGCTTGAATCCATTTACAGATGATGAAGTATCATAGGCAGTAATCTCAGCTACTTTGTCAGTCTTCGCCAGTTCAAGCTCCAGCGCATCCATCTTAGCCGAGAACTCAACAAATGCCTTCTGTATCTCATCTTCATCATATTCACTGATAGGCACGGTACACTCGTAGCATTCGTATGCTCCCATCTTCTCGTCAAGCTCAGCAGCAAGGTGACGAACCATCATCCCTCCATGCTCATACTTCTCGCTAAAATCCCCTTGGGGAATAAAAGTCTTGATAAAATTAATTTTTTTCATAATCTTTTACGTTTTGTATTTATTCATTATTCTAATTTTTCTCATATTAACACAGAAAACTCTGTCCTTATAGGGCATCATCATCCATGCCTTACGTCTGATATTATAAGTATTAAAATGCACGAGCACACCCATCAGGCTGTTGATACGCCCCACATACCTATGTAAGACTTCGCCTTTCGGGTTAGATTCTATCCCGAACCTATCAATCACATCATGCAAATGTTCTACAGTCCGTGGATTAGGAAGAGTTCTGCCTGGGCGAATTAATGCGCCAGTAAACCTCACTCCGCTCGTTGCTCTTTGAAGGCTGACCTTATTAGGATGCAGTGTAAGCCCAAGCTCTTCTAACAGATAATTCCTCGATTCTTGCAGGATATTCAGAAGTAACTTTTTATCCCTACTGATAACCACAAAATCATCGACATATCTGCCATACCCACCATCTTTGCCTACTCGCTCCATCACTAACTTATCGAATTGAGATAGCAGGAGATTAGCAAGAAGTTGTGATGGTAGGTTGCCGATAGGAAGACCTTTGCCCTCACCGCAGGTAAAAAGCGACTTGTTAGCAGGGAGCTTATCCCACAAACTCAAATCGCCTACTCGAACACAGCTCTTCGTCGGGTCGTGCAAGACAACCTTCCTCCATAACCATAGCCACCATTCTATATCACTTCCATGATACTTTTCTCGGATAACCTTTTCAAGGAGGCTATAAAGGAGCAAGCGATTGATACTCATGAAGAAGCCCTGAAGGTCGCCTCTCAATATCCATGCTTCCTTAGTATAATTCTCGCTCACTCGCTTTATTTGCTTCTTGACATCAGCGATACCGTAGTCAGTTCCCTTACCCTTGCGGCAGGCATACGCCTTGTCTGTCATTTCGCTTTCGAGTATTTCTGTGAACTTGATAGCGAGCAGATGATGAATGATGCGGTCACGGAAGTCTGCACAGAACACCTCCCGAAGTTTCGGTCTTGTCACGCAGAATGCCTTGCTTTTACTTATCTCGTATGACATCGAATTTAATTCGACGTATAGTTGATAATTATTCGCAATATAATTCATCTGATATTCGATGCAGCCTGGTGTCGAACCTTTATGCTTACAGCAGTCATAGTAGGCATCATACACCTCGTCTATCGTCACATATTCTCTTTCAAATTTCATATCCCTTTAAAATAGCAAATACAGAAGTACTCGTCGCTGTTGGATAATCGTAAACTGGCAGGACCACGTTACTGTTCGACTTGTTGTTGTTGTTCGCACTACTACTGTAGTTCCAAGCGTTCGTAGCACTGTTCTGCGTATCTCGGTACAATCTCTGTATTCCAGTCTGTTCACTTCTCACATAAGTGAGTTGCGTGATTGTACCCCTTGTCACATTCAGTGACGGCACTCCCGTGTTACTTTCGGTTTCACGGTTCTCACCTTTGCGTTTCCGCTCAGACTTCCGCCAGCCATACACCTCCTTTAGTACCTTGTCTGACATCATATTAAGGTTGGTTGCTTGTTTCTTATTTAAGAACTCGGCATCCGTAAGGAGGTTGATTCGTGACTTAACTTCCGACATAAGCAGAATATAATCGTGCATACGCTCCTCTCTATTCTCCCAACTTTCATTAATTCTCCTAACTAAGTCAAGAGCTGTGCAAGACTTGACGACCGCTTCATTGTAGGTTGTAAACCTGACGGTTCTACTCACGCTATTGCTGTATTTAAGTAGTACCTTACACAAAAGTAGCGTATCTTTATATATATACAAATCCTCTGTAAGTGCCATTTTTTAAGGGAATGAAATTAAAAATTGCTCTCATTGCTCTCATTGCTCCCTCCTCGCTCATTGCTCGCTGCCTGCTCGTTGCTTGCATGGAGAGAGGAAGAGATTTTAAAGAGATAAAGAGATTAACAAGCGTAAACTGGCAGGACCACGAGACTGACCGACTTATTGCCGTCGTTCGCACTACTACTGCAGCCCCAAGCGTTCGTAGCACTGAGCTGCGTGGAAGTCCACCTTGCTTTCTTCATAACGAAGTTATAGTAATTAGTAGCCACCTCCTCGCCATACAGGGTTTCCAGCACCTGCTTGATAATACCGATATTGGCTACGTGTACGTATTCTTGACCAATTGACATGACGAAACCATGAAGCTCCTCGCCGCCGATGCTGAATATCTGTTCATACGCATAGTCAAAAGCAGGTATAGACAAACTTCGCTCCTGGGCTTCCTGTCTGATAAGGAATGAGGATGATTCTCCATTATAGTAGTTTGCATCCTTTACATTGTTTCCGTTCAGAGCGATGGAGTCGAACTGCAAGTTTTGTGTACACCATTGCTTACTCACCAACTGTGACACATTCTTAATATCGCTTGTGCGGATGCAGAAAGTACCGTGGTTGATAGAGAGCGAAGCGTCTGCTACCTTGATAGCTACAGCGTCATCAGCATTCTTGCCTGCTGCCACCCAGTCTTCGATGTAATACTCATTTTTGTTTACATCGACGACAAAGATACCTGCCTTGAACTGGTAGAACCTGTAGTCGATAAGCCTCTGAGGAACGTTTGCCGTGTAGGTTCTCGAATTTTTATTAAAGCTGACATTGTAGCCGTCCTGGTCGTCAATTCTTACTGTATATTCCTTCTTGTAAGGAACAAACACCGTCACCTGACCTTTCGCATCTGTCTGATAAGTAGTAGCCTTCTTGTCAACCGTCACGACAACAGGAATACCTTCCCAAGCTGTACCCACATCCTCAACGTACTTGGTAGCCGTGATAACCACCTTTTCCATATCATCCTCATCGTAGGGCAGATATTCTACGCTGATATTTCTGTCAGCCAAGACAGCAGTATAGCCCTGTGGAGCGATAGGCTGCGCATTGCCATATTCAGGGAATGTTACCTGATAGTAGTTACCTCGGTTCACGGTAAATATAGCCTTGCCCTCCGCATTCGTGGTATATGTCTGAGGTGTCTTTCCGTTGTTGAGGAACACGTTCACCTTCAAGCCAGCGACACTGATACTCTCAACGGAAGAAGTGATTACAACGGTAACAACCTCCTCGGTATCAACCACCTCGGTCTCCTTGATCTCTCCATTGCGGTTAGTGACGATAATCTTCGTTCCCTCCAGCGTTACATTGCATTTCTCTGCCCCAGCAGTGGCGGTCTCTGCTGCTTTGATAGCGGCATCGAAATCACTCTCACGCTTTGTTTCGGCAGCCACACGATTATTCTCAGCATCCACTCTTCCGCTTTCAGCAGTAGCTCTGTCCGTTTCCGCTTGCTGACGAGCCTTCTCTGCTTCTACACGTTTATTCTCGGCAGATACTCTCGCAGCCTCTGCATCCATTCGTTCAGTCTCCGCTTCCTTGCGTGCGTCCTCATTCTCATTAAGAGTAGTATTCGTAGCTTCTGCGGTCTTTACTACCTCGTTTGCCTTGTCGATGAGGTCAGAGAGTTCCACGGTAGGAGGCAGGATAACCAAGGCGGTATCCATTTCCACGCTATTGTCACCCTCATCTGTTGCCCCAAACTCAGTGTCGGCATCGGCGTTGCGAGCCACAATCTCGAACTGAGGGTATTCCTCGCTTCGCCAGTCGTTGCCGAATATCTTACCCTTCACCTCGATGGCATAAGTGCCAAGAGGAATCTGATCGCCCTCGACCCTCGCCAAGATAACGTTGTCGTTCTCCACGTCCACCTCATAGGAGAGGGAGATACGCTTGAACTGGTTGCATACCCTCACCTGCACATCGGTGCAAGCAGGGAGAGGGAAGGGCACTTTCTGCCCCTCCACGGACTTCATCACTGGTATCTTCAACGTGAAGTCGTTGCCTTTTACTATCTTCTTCATATGATTGATTATCTTTGATTAACCTTACCCGAACTCTCAATCACCTCGTTCACAGCCACGATGACGGCAGGGATGAAGTTCTTCTCCACGAAGTCCTTGATGGCGGAAACCTCCTCGTCGGTGTAGTCGGTATCATTGCTGCCGTTCCACATCTTCGTGGAGAGTGCCACATCCGCCAAGCCCCTTCTGCCAGTCTTGTAGATGGCGTTGGCGATTTCCTTTCTCAGTTCCATCTGCGTGCGCTGCTCGCTATCCAAGGAGAGGCGCACCATTACGTTGTCTAATTGCAGTTTCATAATCTATTATATATTTTTAAAAACGTTATTTACCGACGGATTCCCTAAACCAATTTATTCTCCAGTGGTCGCCTATCCAGATAATCTCCGTTATCTGGTTATATGAGTCACTCGTAAAATTGTCCGTTTGACCAACATGCATGCTATATATATTCTTGCTCGATGATTTGATATGAAAACTTCCAGCACCTTGTATGAACTTGTAGTACTGACCTTTCTGTGGATTATCTGGCAGAATAAGGTAAACACCTGTTACAGAAACATATATTACACAATCCATGTCAGTAAGTTGACAATTCTCTATAGCAAAGCGAACGGCAGGGCGGAAACCAGCATAAGCTCCTTTTTTGGCGTATATGGCGAAGTTGCCCATGAGGTCTCCCTTATAATCCGTGTCTTCACCAGTATAACCCTCGGCGCTAAGAAAAAGGCAAGCCTTAGATTGGGTTGGTGTACTTACTCTTTCATCTATCCAAATATCCGACAATAAGCCAACGGTACCAGTGCTACTTTCTGAAAAGTTTGTCCTTCCAACCCATACGATAGCATCGTTGCTCTTGTGGTTTGTTGTATGTGTGAAATACAGTGCCTCCTTGGATAGACCGAAAGGGCGGCGGGCGACGTCTGTGTAACCATCATCATACATAAGTTCTCCATTTGGACTAATTGTGAAGTAGCCTATCTTTCCGCTCGTTGCGTGCATCGCTCCCTTGCTCGTCACATAGAAAGGCGACTCCTTCGCCGTAGCCCCACCGATGAAGAGAGGCGCAACCGTATAGTCGCCTATCTTGCAAGCCTCTTCCTCAGTGTTGCCAAAGTAGCCCACCTTGCTCGCTCCGTCATTACTCTTCGCCCAAAGGTGCTTCACCTCGATTTGGTCAGCGTCAATGAGCGAGGCATTAATCTTGCCGCCAGTGAAGAGGGCGGCAGTGGTCTTGCCATCATCGTTTGTGATGGTTATCTTGTCGCCATACAAGGTTATTCCGTCAGCCTTGACCTCCAATCCTGCCTTCTTCAGGTTGCCGTTCATTTCCTCTTTCACTTCTGCCTTAACGTTTGTGGCAGTCGTAGTGATTTCGGAGTGTAAAGAAGCTACCTCTTTGGTCAGCTTTGTATTGACATCGGTAATACCTCCCTCGGCAGTTTCCATTCGGGTTGTCAACCCATCCATCGAGACTTTGAACTGCTTGTTGGTGAGGGTAAGCTCGCCAGTGTACCTCGCCACGTTTACTTGGAACGGAAGCTGACCCACGTACTGATTTGCGCCATAGGCAAAAACGAAAGTGATATAGCCAGACGTTGCGGACACCTCGGTCTTGTTGTCACTGAGATACACCTTGCTTATGGCATCGGACTTAATGCCTAGATACCAAGCCATCTTTTTATTATACTCTCTCCTCTCTATCACATAGCCATCTTCGGGAGATACGTTCATTCCTTCGGATGAAACAGAATAAGGTTGCCCGACATACTCACTCACGTCCTTTTCGCCTACCGTCACATAGAGTCTAGCATAATTTGTAACGCCCTTTGGAACAATTCCGTCCGACCCTGCATCGAAGATGAGCGGAGCACCAACAAGCTGTATGGTGATTGCATCCGCACCTTTGTCGCCTGTCTCTCCCTTCTCTCCGTCCTTGCCATTGTGTGACACGGAATAGGAGGTAGTGGACTTGCCATCGGAATAGTTGACAACTGTCCTCGTCCATAGATATGGGTATTCATCGGTTGTAGGTGGTATGACGCTAGACCAAGAGGAAGGCTGCTGCGTTCCGCTCACGCTGACTCCATAGGTGACGGAAGTGGAGGATATGGACACACCCTTCACGTTGCCGATGTTGAGCCAAGCCGTTCCACTGTTCGTCCATAGGTCGTCGCCTATCATATAGGAGTCGCCATCGTTGGACTTGCAGATAATCCACATGTGACCTGCTCCAACCTTCAAATATGTTGCAATACAAGGAGAAGCCATGCCATCGGGCAGTCCGCTGGTGTCGTCAAACAGATATTTCTCATCAGTCAATAATTCTCCACCAATATCGTCCGCATTAACGAAGTGCCGTTTCGCCGTTCCCAAGACCTTGAAGCTGCTGCCATCCTCACCCTTCTGTCCGTACACCTCCTTGCGCCAAGCCGTATTGTCATCGGCAGGCTCGGATTGCCAAACCTCATCATTGAGACACGTCCAAATGGCATTGTTGTGGCTCACTTGGTCGTTCTTGTAATACTTCTCTGTAGGGTCCCACTCACCACGGAAGTTGGTAATCTCTACTACCTTGTTGTTCTTTGCTATGAGCTTAAATCGCTCCGCAAAGATTCGAACATAATCATAAGATAGCTCAAATATAGCGCATTTCTCGTGACTATAATCGCTCACCCCACGAAGACCAACGATGGATGGAGCACCACTTCCATAGGAAGAGAGCTGGAGCACGCCCTGCCTTGACGTGTCCTTGCGGCTGCCATCGAGCACGATGGAATCACCTGCCTCTGGAATGTCGGTCGTGCCAACTGGCGCATTCTCCTCTGTATAGCCGTCAAAGTCCTTGGAGTGCTTGCCAAGAACTATCCAGTAGAATCTTTTTTCTGGAAAGAGTGGGCCGTTGCCCTCTTCATCATAAAGAGTTTCGTTCCACTCTGACACACCATATTTTGGAATAGTTCGCCAATAACTTTTATTTGTGACTGAATTTATAGGCCTACTGGATAGATTGCCTATCGACTGACATCTCACTTGGTCTCCCTCTCTCCATGGGTTATCCATGGCATCATCACCTTCGTCGGCGACAAAATAGCATTGCCATCCATCGGCATTCGAAACGTTCGTTGCAAACCACTGCATATCTTCTTCAACCCAGTAAACAGGCTTAACATATACGATTGTTCCGCCTGCTGCCGACAGATAGATGTTTCCACCAGCATACTTGGTCTTCATTATCTCCAAGATGTTCACAAACATCTTTCCCCATACGGTGAGGTTGGAGAGATAGAGGTGTGATGCGCCAGCGGTCTCGGTCTCCATTTCCATTCCGAAACCCTCGTTGGCAGCCTTGTCGAAACCTATAGATTTTAGGCTGTTGGCGATGATGTTGCCGTTCTCGTCAAAGCCGTAGCCATTATCGTCAATAGCGAAGCCCTTTTGCAAGATGGCATGTCCTGCTGACACGAAGCCGCCGAGAAACTTCTGCATCTTCTCGAAGGTTATGGCTCCACTTGCAACGTCGTCCTCCAACTTAGAGAGAAAATACCTTCCTCCCTCGGACTTGAACATACTCTTGACCTGGGCGATGGTAGGCTCACTTGCAACACCGTTTCCGCTTTCCAATGATGATATACTCTGCTGAATCTTTTGAATTGTGCCGACCTCCTTCTCCTCACGAAGGGTGATCTCGTAGGTAGGTATCTTGCCATCCTCCTCCTTGATGATAAGTTGGTCGATGGTTACGTCAGCCTTGATGCCAAGATCATCATCGCTCAAACGCATGATGTCTCCAGCCCTCAATGTATCGTGAAGACTTCTTGTCGCACCACTCTTGTCTGCCATAGCGGCATCATGCTGCCTAGCCATGAAAATCTCATCGACCTTCGGCTGGTACACATATCTCGTGTAGTCGTTCTTGTCGAGCAAGGCGATTGCGTATTTCAACAGTTTAAGAGACGCAGCCCTTACATACGAGTCGGGTAGCCTTATGCCGGTGAGGACAAAATGGTCGTTCTTCTTAATCTGATAATCCTTGTATGGAAAGTACAAGCCAAGGGCGTCGTCTTTCACCCTCTCTATTGTAAGCCTCCACGTACCGCTTTCCTTTGTGCTTGACGCAACCTTGAAGGAACGACCGCCACACATTCCATCCTTCATGCAGATTGAGAAGTCGTCGTCCTTTAGGTCGTTAATGTCAAAGTCTATAGCCGGATTGAGATAGATGTCGATGTTTTTGACGCTCTGTCCATCAATAAACCTTCCATCATCATCAACTTCCGAGCCTTTGTATATCTCATCAACACGAACACCGCCAACAGCCATCTCCTCAATGGTTGGATAAATCTCTACGATTCCGTTTGCCTTGTCGTCAGTATCGAAAAATTTTGAGTCAGAGCGAAGCCCAATCTTATCAATGTTGAGCGAATCAATGTATGGACGATACTTGTCATTAGAGAAAATATGCTCCTTCCCAGTTGGATTCACATATTTCTTTTCCTCTTCCGTCATCGTATCCCAAAACTCTCGCAAGGATAGGGTAGGGAAACCAGGGAGCATAAGTCTGCTGATGGCCATGTTGTTTGGCAGGTTCTCGGCGTACTCCTTGTTCTCCGAAGGTATGGTCTTCTCGTTGATGCCAGAAGTAATGTATAGTTTTGTGTAGCTGCCAGATTTAACCTGCGAGATAAATGCGTCCAATGCGTCCTTCGACTCCTCGTCACCATTGTCGGTCTGCGTTCCCTTGAGCTCTGAGTAAAATCTACACTTATTGTTACTCGTCCCAGTGACATATCCTGTAATGATTGTCTTGAAATCAAACGTTACACGTAAGACAAACTCATTCGTCTGCTCGCCTGTAGAACCACTATGCTTTCTTGGCTCTGTGAAATAAGTCGAGATACAGTCGAGGTCTAGGTACAGCTCAACAAAGCTTGTGGCATTACCCACCTTGGTTATGCCGACCTTATACTTGATGCCCAGGTCCGCATAATAATGATCAGGAAGATTCTTCTCGGATCCATAGGCCCTGAGTCTCGTAATGATGCTTTGGTCGGAATCTGCGTTCTGGTCAACCTTGTATAGCCCTTTTCCAAGACCATACTTGAATATACCGTCCGTCATCACGCCTGCCGTTCCTACATATATATTTCTCCCTCTTATGACGAAGTTTATGTTCCACTGCGTGTTAACGAGAGCCAAGGCATCCCAGCATTTCTGCGTATCTATGGTGATGGACTTGGATTCAAACGAAGCCGAGTCGTTGGTTCCGTCGCCATACACTGCATTCCATTCCTCTGCCGTGCATCCACGCTGCATGGATCTCTCCTTGTTACGAGAGAATATTTTCCACTTTCCATCCCCAATCTGCTCATTGAGGTTAGCTTGTATCCTGTCTAGCAAGTCGTCGATGGTCTCAACGTAGAATGGAAATTTTGGCAGTGTGGTGTAGTGAAGTTGGTTATCATGTAACACTACGTCCAGGAACTCAGCCCTCGAAAGCTCGTCCCGGAGAGAATTAAACTTCACGCCATCATAGGTGAACCCCTCTCCATAAGTATCCTTTCTTGCCTGCTTATCCTTGCCCGGCTCGTAGTTGAGCTCAAACCGCTCGCCACGATAGACAATATAGTCGCCTATCTGAAAGTGGATAGGCACTTCATGCTTGAAGTTGATAGTCAAAAAGCACTCACCCATCCAGGAATCAGAGTACTCCAATCCGTGAACGGTTATCAGCTCTTCGTTAACATCTGTCAGCTTCGAGCCATCCTTATGATAAATATTCCAAGCGCTCATCTGTATGCTATCCTAAATTTGAAATACTGCCCTGTGCGTCCTTAATCGGATTGACATCAGTAACAGGGTCGTTAAACTTGAAAGTAATAGATAGGACTAGTAAGTCCTCGTTGCCCGGATATCTGTATAGGTCCGGATCAATGCTCTTCAGTCTTACATGTTGCCTTCCAATCTTGTTGAAGTCGCAGTACATTTTCATCATCCCAGACATGCGGAGATAGTCAATGAAAGCCTTGCACTTCTCGTTGGCTCCGAAAGCATCACCCTTGAACAGGAACTTGACCTTGTTTTCGTATGCCGCCATGTAAAGTCCATCCTTTCCGATATATTCGTCATCACCATGCTCATCGTGCCACTCCCTTTTAATAGGTTCCTTGACAGAATCACAAGGCTTGAACGGACTCTCGCTAACGTACATGCCGAAGTCGGCGATGGAGTCCTTCACATCATTCCCATCGCCTTCCTTCTGCATGTATATCCTGAAATATTCTTTCATACCTTAAATCAACTTTTTACAATTGCAAATATACAAAATATTGCATAAATATGCAAGCGATATTCGATTAAAAAATGTATAAATATGCAAAAGAGGGCACAGATATAAGTCCGCGCCCCCGATTATTACTTCATCTTCAATGATTTTGTTCCGTTAAGAACTCTATTGAAGTTGTCGTTATACTCAACGAATATACTTTCAATCCTCTCGGCCGCATCCGCATTGCGTAACGTATTTCGAGCAATCGTATTAAGCTGAGACAACTGCGACTTCGCAATCTCGCTCATCTCCGGATAATACTTAGCTTGTTCTGCTCTCATGACAGAGCAATCGAGCCTAATTGCGTTGAGGTATGAGGCAATCAAGTCTCCTGTTTCCTCCGTAATACTCTTAATGGAATTTCTAGAAGAAGAACTGCTATTATCTGACCATCCGTAAGTTTTCTTAAGGTAATCTCTCGTTGCCTCGATTTGCTTTGAGAGTTCATCTGTGCTGTTCTTTACGTCGGCATACTCGGCTCCTGTGTATTCTGAAATGACATTTCCGTTGGAATCCTTGATCTTGTCGTCATTCTCTGCGTATCCCTGAGTCTTCTTCAAAAGAGCCTTAATCTTGTCTCCATATATATTCTCAATCATGGAGTTCAAGATGACGTTCTTTAATTTTCCTTCAAAGCCATCCACCAAGTCTTCATACCCATTGGCCATAGTTGACATTGCGTCACCCCAGGAAGACACTAGGTCGGAGAACTTGTTGCCGGTAAGCTTCTCTGTAATAGCCTCAACCATATCGTCAGCCTTCTCTCCATACTGAATGAGCTTTTCCAGGTAATCTCTGAAGTCTGAATCCATGTTTGCCCACAGCCCGGTGTAATCCTTCTTGATTTTCGATAATGTATCAGCGTTCATATTAAGCATGTCTTCCATGCCGTTGAACTGCACTCCGTACTTTGAAGAGATTTCGCCGGCAACATCACGCCAGTTCTGACCATTGTACTTATAGGAACCCTTCCACATTCTATATTTGATAGAGTGGGAGCCAGCTGACGCACCGGCATTGAGCCTATTCTGCGCGATAACCTTAGTCTGCTCAATCTCCGCCTTAAGCATTTCCTGGGCTTCCTTGGATGCCTCTGTAGCCTCTGTACCCCAATGGATGTTCATGTACTCAGTCTTCTTGGAGATGAGAGAATCCCAAATAGAGGACAGGTTGTCGTACTCAGCCTTCGCCTTGTTGTAGCTACTGTAGTCTGCACCGAACGCCTTGATGAGCGAGCCGCCAATGCTCAACGCTGCGGAAGCGGCTGCTGCGTATGGACCAGCACCTTCGAGGAACCCGAGACCCTTCATTTTGCCGAGGGTATCAAAAGCCCCGGCTGTACTTGCTGCCGAAGAGAATGCGCCTGATGCTCCACCTACAATTTGGCCAAGGATTGAATCCTCTTCGCCCATAGCCTTGAATAGATTGGTTACCGGGTCAAGAACCGTGCTGAGCGCCTGCATCTTCGCCGCAAGTTCAGAAATGGCCTTAGACGAGTCGGCGTACGCTGACTGCTGATCATTCTTCAGACTCGCCTTTGTTCTTACGCCGCCTGCGATACCAAGTCTAGAAGCTTCCTCCTTGGTGACGAATATCTTCGCAGTATCGCCCATGCCGCCAAGACGCTCGTTTATGAACTTCCCGATAGCATTGCCACGCTTAACTCCTCCGAATACACTGGGGAACGGATTTCTGCTAATCTGCTCATTTCTGAGTTTATCCAAAGCGTCCCTCAACTGTTTGATAGATTCTACAGACAAACCGGTAGTCATTGAGAACTGGTCAATCTTCTCAATCATTGAGTCGATTGTAGCGGAAGAAACCCTATCGAGGTCATCAAAGATAGCAACCCAATCAGATTCCTGCTTGAACTGCTCGAACTGAAGCTTTGCCACATTCTCGTTGTGAGTTTTTGTGGCTCCGGCCTTGGCTCTATCTCTCATCTTCGGGTCTTCGATGCCCTTGATGAGCTCAAGCTGTCTCTCGTATTTGCGGTTTTCATCCTCAATTTGCTGGGAGATGGTGGCGTTCTTCTCAATCAAATTAGCCATCAGGTCGATGGTCTCCTTCTTGATCTTGTTGTTCTCATCTTCCAGCTTCTTGCGAATATCGTAAACGCGAGACTCTTCCCCATACATATCCTTGACATTTTCAAGACTCATTCCCTTAACCTCGTCCGTAGTCAAGTTAAGGCCTGACTGAATATTGTCGTGCTTTACGGAAACATCGAGCTGCTCTTCCAGAAATCTCTTATATGTTTCAAACTGAACAGTTCCTCCGAAAGCTATGTTTTCTGAACCCTTCTTGTTCCCTGTCAGCTCGTATATCTTTTTGTATGTCTCATACTGCTCAGATATAACATCAAGTTGCTTATTGAGTGTATTCAGTTCGTCTCTGCGCTGGTCTTCGAGAAGTTTTCGGTTTTCAGTTTGAATGCCCGCCTTTTCGTTTGCAGCATAGTCCAATCTGTCCTTTGTTGACGCAGGGAGAGTCCGCAAGAGCTCCTTAATAGAAGTCTCGTAGTTAGTATAGTCAGAGATAGGGAACCTCTTCTTGTCATCAAAGATAGCCTCAAACTCTCCGTCGTTTGCAAGTTGTCCAAGTGCGCCCTCTCCGTAGAGTTCCTTGAACTTCTTGATTTCGGCATACATCTTCTTGTATAATTCGATGCGTTCACGGAGATTCTTCAGCTGTTTATCTTCTTCGCGTCCATTCTTGTTTTTATCCTTACCGAAGTGACCAGTAACCTTATTCTTGCCTACATCAAGACTTATTCCAGACTGAGCCGCTATAGCTTCAAGCATTCGCTGCTCCCTTACGTATGGTTGTCTGTCGCCTGCATTCTTTGCATTGTCGTTCTCGTCACGGACCTCCTTATATCTCTTTCTTACAGCCTCTCCGAATGAAGTCCATCCGTTACTATTTCCTCCATTCAGATTGTGGAGATACTCGGCCATTTCCTTCTGCCAGAAACCACCTGTTCCTCCTTTAAGCTTTCCTTCCTTTTGTAGCTTGCCGAAGACTTTTCTTTCGATAGTTCCTACTTTGTTAGGGTTTTTCCAAACTTTTGAACCAGTATTGCCTTCTTGTGGCTTTGCTTTTCCTATGTTCAAAATAGCCATAGCTACGCTTTGAAGTCTCGCTACAAGACCAGGAACTTTCTTGTTCGCCTCAGATAACATTTGGTCAAGCATGGTTCTGAACTTATCCGGGTGCTGTTTGCACCACCTTGAGAACTCAACCATGTCCATATTCCTACTCTTGGCCATATATTCGAGATATTTAGGAATATCGTCGGTAGCTATCTGACCAAAGTTCCAACTAAAGCCATCCAAGTCGTCCTCCAACCCACGGAGATCATCTTCAACATCTTTGTTTCCGTTACTTACCTTCTTGACAAATGTCTCCCAATATCCGTTTACACCTCTCGAACTGCATATCTCGGCTATTTTTTCCTCAAATGTCATTCCAGCAGCCCTTGCACCAAGGATAGAATTTGCAACCTTTTCCATTGAAGACTTGGTAGAACCACCGAACTTCTCCATCTTCATCTGGAGCTGAGCAAGGTTCCCTGCAACGTCGTTTATGTTCTCGTCAATATCGTCTTGACCGATACCTGCCCATTGGCCGAACCAACTTGCTCCACCTGCGAATCCAGCACCAGAAGCCTCCTTTGCCTTTGCGAAGTTCTCTCCTTCGCTTGGAGTGAAATTATTCTCATTCCTAGCGTCAATGATTTTCTGTTTTAAGATATCATACTCCTTGCCGAGGTCATCAGTACTATCTATCTGTTCCTTAATGGAGTCTGTATAGAGTCCGCTCTGTTTAAGGACATCAGTCATCTTGTCTACCTGTTGCTGAAGAGTCTCGCCAGTGCCTTTATTGCCAACTTCCGATAACGTATCAGATAGCGTCTTTACTGTTGTTTTTGCAGTCTCGTTTATCCTGTCGGTATCCTGTTTGATGCTGTCCTTGAACTGACTATATGCCGAATACAGAGCTGTTCCTATAGTAATACCAAGTGTTGCAATATTCCATCCTGAGAAGAATCCTCCAAGCTTTCCTTTTACCTGATTAACAGCAAGCGACATTCTTGCCCTTGTTCCTTCTTTAGCTATAAGCTCGGACTCCTTTGCGCTTATCATACCCATAAGGCGAAGCTGTTCGATCATCTCCTTGGATATTAGGCCCTCGCGGAACGCTTTTTGCATCTTCAACGCGCTAAGTCGTCCCTCTAGTGCAGCTTGCTCTACAGCATTTCTGGTATTAATCTTGCTATTCAGCATTCCCTGGTAGTCAGCAATATTCTGCCTCATTTTTTCCTGGGTTATTTTACCCTCAATGAGAGCTTGCTGCTGCTCTACGGCGAAAGTTCTTAGCTTTACCTGTTGTTCAGCCTGCAAAGATGCAAGGTTACTGCTTATACCAACTCTTGAAGCAATGGCTGTCGCACCCTTACGCAAAGCATACATAGCACCGAATGCAAGTGCTGCGTTAGAGACCTTATCCAAAGCCAAAACCAAATCTGTTGTTCTATTAATAAGGAATGAGAAAGTACCTCCGACAACACTCTTACCTTCTGCGAACTTTCCAAGCATAATGTCCCAGGCATCAATGAGCTTATTCCATCGACCAAGCAATGTTTCGGACAGAACGAACTGCATGTTGTAGAACTGGCCTCCCTCGTCTGTCATTTTCCAAAGCACTTTCTGAACATCCTCGAAGCTTACCTGCCTTCCAGATATCATCTTCTTGACGTCTGCTTGGGTGTAATTCTTGCGCCCGTTCTTGCCTTCAGAATTATATAATTCCGTTATCTTCTGCAAAAGAGGAAGACCAGCGTAAGCAAACTGGCGCAACTCCTTACCATCGAGCCAAGAACGAGCCTTTACCTGGCCGAATGCCAAACCCAATCGTCCGAAGTCTACGCCAAGACCAGATGCTATATCCGCAAGTCGCTTTGTGGTATCATACAAGTCATTCGCCTCAACTCCGAATGCAGCCAGCTGCTTTACATCTCGGTTCAGCTCTCCAAATTTAAATGGAGACTGCAACGCAAGCTGCTGTGTCTGAGCGAACAGCTCATCAGCCTTCTGTACATCACCGAGGATAGAGCGCAACGCTACATGCTGCTGAACAATCTCGCCGCCAGTCTGTACGATTGAATTAAAGAATTGCTGCGCGCCAAAGACAATACCTCCCTGTAAGAAGAGAGACTTGATATCTCCGACTATGGATTGCATCTTCTTCGCTTCAGCGTTTGCTCCGGCGAATGCTGCTGCAAGGTCGTTTCGTGCCTTTGCGGCAGACTGAGCAATCTCCTGCTGGCGTTTCTGTTCTAGTTCAATTCCCTTCTGTACCTCTCTGTTGGACTTTTCATACTCAGCGGCAACACGATTAGCAAGCTGCACTTCTCTTCCGTTCCCTATCTGACCAATAGATCCGAGAGCATCCTTATCCTTGCCCTTAAGACGCTTCCTTGCGGTTTCGAGCAGGTTGATAGAATCTATAACCTTATAAATCTGCTGGTTTATCTCGTCCGTATTGATTCCGAGCATCTTTGCTGTAAACCTTGCAGACTTCAATCTGTTGAGGGCATCGGACAGAGAATTGATTCGCTGAGTAGAAATATCAATTTCTCTTTGTCGCTGCTTCTCGGCTGCGGCATCTTCCCGTTTCGCCTTGGCAGCGTCTCTTGCAGCCTGAGCCTCCTGCTTTGCTGAAGATTTTTCGAGATTAGAGTAATATTCAGACATTCTTTTCTGAATGTCGTTCTGTCTCTGCTTCTGAGGAGTCTGGCCTATAAGGTCCTTGACATTTGCCTGGCTGACACGGAGAGTATCGTAAACGTTCTGAAGAGCTGTTATTGTACTCATCAGTTTCTCCGCTTCAGCGTTGGCCTCCTTCAAGCCCTGCTGTCCGAAGGAAATACCCTCCTTCGTACCGGTTCCGATAGCGTGCTGGTACAGGGTAATGTCCTCTCTGACCTTCCCTAATCTTGTAAGCAAGGTATCTATCTCTGCCTTGATGTTCTTCAGGCCCTGATCGTTCTTGAAGAATGGAGATATACCTGCCTTCTCTGCAATCTCACGTCTCTTCTCCACAAGCGCCATGTAACGCTTGATGTAGTCAGACATATTCTTCAATTCTTCATCCTGAGCTTTCTTTGCTGCGTCCTTCTGACGTTTTTGGCGGTCATACACTTCCGCTGCGGCTCTCTCCAATGCAATAGTCTTTCCCTTCTCTCGCCCGTAAGCCTGTGTTGCGGCTGAGGCTTTCGTCATTTCTACTGCTACGTCAGATAAAAGGTTCTTCATCTGCGCAGCATCGGTAAGGATTGATTTGTTTCCAGATGCCGCCTGTAATCTGGCAAGTATCTTGTCAAGCTCGGTAATACTTCCACCAAGCATGTTAGTATTGTAACCCTTCAAGCCTCCCTCTACCATAAGGTCTCGCATCCTAGCTAGCTTTTCGGTTACTCTAGCTATGTCAGCTTCAACCTTTGCTGCTCCACCGGAAAAGGCAGAAAGAGGGTTCTCCTTTTTGAACTGATCAGTAATCTGCTTTACATCACGGAATGTCATTTGAAGAACCTTGGCATAATCCTGCAAAACATTTGCGCTATCTACGCCGCCACCTCCGCCACCTTGTGCTTTATTCTGCAATCTGAAAAGCTGATTATTGATATTCTCAAGCATCAGCTCGGCTTCCCTAAGTTTCGAGGTATCAACATTAGGATTCAGTGAGCGTAGCTCTGAAATCTTACTGCGCTCTATATTTATTCTTTGAAGCATATCGAGATAGGAGAGAGCGTTTTTTACCGCTAACTGCAAATCTTTAGCATCATCGCTTTTTTCGTTTTTCTTGAGTTTGGAAATCCTTCTGTTTATCTCATTGAGAACATCTGCAAACTCTTTGGCTTTTTCTGCTTGCTCCTTAAATCCAGACTTTTTCGTTCCGAATCCCTGGAGGGCACGAAGAAGCGCGTTCGCAGCATCATCACCAGTCTTAAGCTTGTCAATGATTTTCTGCAACTCCTTGGAGGTATTATCCTTGACACCAAGTTGGAACCACAAGTCACCTAAATTTCCACCTGCCATATCCTGAATATTTTAAAATTAGAGTTTATTGTTTAAGTAATCAGCAAGACTTATCTTCTTGCCGATGAGGCTTCCCTCATTCTTCTTTTTCTCCATCCACCTGTCGTAGAGGTCATCCATCTCCTTCTTGGTATGCTTCTTTGGACCACCTTCCTTCTTGGTCTTTGGATAGACGACAAGAGGCTGGTCTGCAACCATGAGATCAATCTGTGCCGACGAATAGCCCCACCAGTAGTCGTAGGCTGCGATGAAGTACTTGCGCTGAAAGAGGAAACCGAACTTCTCAGCTAAAGAGAAGGCTGCTCCCCAGCTGGTTCTGCTTGGATAGCTTTTGCTTCGCTCCTCGTCATCGTCATCATCACGTCCGTCATCCCGGTCGCTAATATGGTAGCCAGTGAGAATGCGTTCGATGGAATTTTTTTTTTAGAAACATCGAGGACCCTCAGAACCTCGGCCACATCCACATCCTTGATGCAGTAGAGCCAACGCCAGTAGATCCAATACAGGAATCGAATCTTCCAGATGTTGTTAAGGAGGATGCAGACGCAAATCTTGACGTTGCGCTTCCATTCGTTCTTCTCCTTAGCCCTGATATGAGAACACCTGCTCATGGTTCCCTTGCGAAGCCAACCGAGCTTGTGCTTCTTTCCACGGAACACGAACTCGGTAGGCTCGTCGTGCAGTACGCTGTCGAGTAACTCCTGTAAGTCCACCGAAGGCTGCTCTATTTTCTTTTCTTCTGCCATGATTGTATGCTATTAAATGAAGAAGGGCGGCACGGCTGTTATCATAAGCCTGCCGCCCAACGGTTTGTTATCCTGAATCTAATTACCTAAAGAAGTCTTATTCAATAGTCTCCCAGTTGTCGTCCTTAACCCACTCGGCGTCGGTTACTCGGGTATCCATATACCTCTCCTTTACGGTTGCAGAACCGGTATTGTATGTAATTACGAGGCCCTGTCTGCGGTTTGCCGCAGGAACGGTCTTACGGGTTGTTGCCGCATCGGTCTTGTAAGTAAGGCTCATAACGCCATCACCCTTTGTCAACCAAGCAACGCTCTTCGTACCCGCACCCTCAACAGAGCCAGAGAACTTGAACGCAACTGGCTTGGAACCTGAATCATCCCATTGCATTGTTGCATACATAGAGAGGTTGGTCAGAACCATGAGGTTCTTCTTCTCCTCGTCAACGATAACGATAGTACCTCGCATCTTGTAGAGCTTTGGCTCAACGGCAACACCGGTATACTGAACGTCAAGAGTATTGTCACCAGTACCGGCAAGAGTGGCACTGATATCGTTAACAGCGTCTTCACCGAACATCGCCTTAAGAAGCTCCTTAGCCTTGGAAGGAACAACGAACTCTACGTTGAAGTCACCAAGCTCAGCAGTGGTAGCCCAGTCACCAGAAAGGCCGATAACCTTGTAGTGGTTAATTGTAGGGTCGTCCATTGTAGCCTTCAGAGAGTCAACCTCAACAGGGAGCTCCGTATCAACGGTAAGCTTAATGTCGCTTTTGGAGAGGTCAACCAATGCAGCGGAGTAGAGCAGCGACTTAGGGCCGCAGAACACTTCCTTCATTTTTTCAATAGTCACCATAATCTAAAATATTTTAAATTGTTATACCTGAATACTTATTTAGTACGTAACCTTCCCTGTATGATTGTCACGGAAAAACCTGCGCCGTCGTCTGTCTGTAGTGTTATACGAGGATTGGAAACAATGAGATTTTTTGTGGAGATTGGAAATCTGTCCATAATCTCCTGGACTTTCTCGTCAACGCTAGATACATCAAGTGTGTGCGGGTTGCTTGCCAAAGTCTTATCGCGCACATACAATTCGATTTGAGCTATAGTGGTGAAATCATTGTAAACTCCACTTGAGTTCATCTCGTTATTGTAGATACTAGATGGAAAGTATACCACGATGTAGCTGTTGATTTTCGTATCAACTGCTTTTGGTCGGCTCCGGGAGTAGAGCTTGTCGCAAATCCCCTTCATTGCATTACCGACATCGAAATATAGAGTCTTAATACTAACCATATCTTACATCGTTCTAAAGTATCTAACCAAATATTCTCTAAGAGAGGTAATCACGTCGTGACCTCTCTTCACCTCGACAAACTTAGCGTAATCCACACCGGCAACAAGGAGCATCTGCCATGTGGCATCGTACTTTCCTTTGTTGTGCTCCCTGGAAACAAGTTCATCCCACGCCGTGTTTGGACCATATTCGCCACCTTCTCCGTATTCACCCTTGTAAGGTCTCCTTCCGCTGTCTTTGAATGAGAACGAACTGCGATAATACTTATCGAGGTTGTATCTCTCTCCAGCAGCGAGGGTTACTCGGGTTGGCTCTGGGCCTGGAGCATAATGAATCAACTGCAATGAGCCGTTGTAATATGTACCGATGGCTGTTGACTTGTACAAGTTACCGGTTACGTCATCATAGTTTCGAGACTTGTCAGCAGCCTTCATTGTCATTTCAGCCGCATGATCCATCTTCTGCTGCATCTTTGCTACAGCCATCTGACGGATTTTCTTCTCGACCTGTAAAAACTGACCTGATAAACTTGTCATAATCTAAACCCTTGTCAAATTCCAATACACAACAGTCCTGTTATTATCCGGCTCACAGTCCTTGACCATACCTACCTCGGTGTTGTTGCCGACAGTTGAGTAGATGGTGTCGCCGTCAAGAGGACATCTGTCAGCATCCCATTCGTCATATCTGACAGGAATCGATGCCTTCCTCTTGTTCTGGTCGACGTTCTTGTCTCCCTCTGTAGTAGTATCGGTGTAGCTGCGGCCTTCGCCATAGTAGAGGATGATTTCCTTATCCTCACCAACAGGAGCATCATCATCGGCAAACGGGTCATCAGGGTCGGCTTTTCCGACGATCTTCCTCACGATCTTGATGATGTGAGGGTATCTTTGGTTTCTGATATTCTCTTTCAACATAAGCCTTTTATTTAATGATGTGCGGTAGATGCTCTCCATAAGGAGAATAATTAGCTCTTTTCACTCCGTGTGAATTCACCCGGAAGGTGGACTTCTTTTTCAAGACAGATTCAGGTTCAAGCTGTGCGTAGATAGCGTTTGCTTCTGCCTTCATCTCGCTCCTGTCTTCGTCTGACAGGTCGTATCCACCTCCCGTGTGAGTCCAACCGTTATCGGAATCAGAGGTATTGTTCACCTTGCTCGGCCCGATAATAAACCATTTCAGAATATCTGCATAAGCAAGTTCAAGGACATTATTCTCATTATCTCCGATAAGAGAGTCTCTGTCAATGCCACGCTTATACATGATTCCAATGATAGTCTGCTCCGGAACCTCGAACTTAACCCTGCTCGCAAGGTAGTCGAAAGCTGTGAAACCTTTATTCTCTGAATCCATAATCATACAGTATAGTTACGTTAATAATTAACCCTTCTTGGTAATGTCGATAATCCAACGGTAAGGAGAATCGAGCATGGCAGGAACGGAAGCGAGGAACAAGTCTGTCTTGAACTCCTGGAACATACCGTTCGCAGTAACCATGTTACGCAGCAAGCCAAGCTTGTTGTTGGTCTGCGCCCAAGCCACATCAATGAGCTTGTTACCAAGAGTGTCGAAAATTCGCTTATCGAGAATCTCCTTGCGCATGAAGCGCAAAGGCTTGCCAGCAGGGCGAAGAACGACTGTTCCGTCTGCCCAACCACGAATCTCGGTAACTGTGCCATCGAAGCGCTTGTTGTGCTCAACCTCATCAACAATCTCGATAGGAGAAAGACCGTTGAGGTCAACAACAGACTTCAAGAACATTGCGTTGTTTGGACCGTAGTTCTGCAAAACTGCCACAAAGTTAGCGTTCGCCCAGCTCTTGTACAACTCAGCAATCTGCTTGTTCTTCAAGAACACGTTATTGTAGTCGTTCTTGGTCATCTGCCATACGAGAGGTACGCTGCGGTACTCAATATGGCTGTTGCGCCAATCCTCCTCAAATTTACGCATCTGCTCAAGCAAGTCGCAATTTGCATCGTTCCACGCAAGCGTACCCGCCTTTTTGAAGTTCTCCTTTGGAACCTTTGCGTCATACAGAGGCTCCTGGATACCACGACCAATCTTGTCGTAGTCGATGAAGCCGGTCGAACTCAACTGGGCTGACATGTATGTCATAGTCATGTCGAGTGAGTCGTACAATACCTGCACCTTGTCGAGGTAAGCATCAACCAGGTCAGCGTCGTTGCCGAACTCATCCTGGAGAAGCTTCATCTTGTGGTAACGCTCTGTCGCAGTCTCACGGAAGCCGTCAGCAGCGAAGTCTGGGATTGAACCGGTGTACCACTCAATACCCTCGTGGTCGTTCTGATAGCCCTCGCCGAGAGGAGCGCGGAGGTTCATCAAGGTTGCAGGGTTCAATGTTCTTGTGCGAACCTTGAATGTTGCATCACCATTGTTAGATGTAGGGGTGAGATTTGGATCAATGTCACCCTGTGTCAGATACCAGCCGTTGTTACAGCGAAGTACGCCGTCACGATTGACGAACTTCTGAAGGTAAGTGTTGTTACCCTTACCAGTGAAGAACTTCGCAAGCTGCTCGACACCAATATCAATTTTTGCCATAATCCTGAATCAATCTTTTTACGTTAGACAATAGGTTAAATATGCCAGAACTCTGGGTAGAGTGACTTGTTCATCGCCTTGACAGCAGGCGGAACAGGACCCATACGGTCAAGCCACATAACGCAGTCTGGATTCAACATACAGAAGTTGACGTTTGTACGAGGCTTGTGGTACTTGTCGCCGCCGGCATCGAAATAAGGGAAGTCGTTGTCGCTCGGAGCAAAGCAGTTAGGGTTGGTAACCATAGGCAATACGGATTCGCCTGCACTTGCAGCCTCAACCAATACGTCACCTACCTTCAATGCGCCGAGAGCAGCAGAAAGAGTAACCTTCCAAACATCACCTGCGGTGTCGTCAGTCGTAGCCTCAACGGCAGATACAGTCACGCCCTTTGCTTTTGTCTTAAAGTCCTTCTGACCGACCATGATGGTGTCGCCAGGGAACGGGATGTGAACAAAGCCGTTACGAACGATGTAGATGTCTGTGTCTGTAGCCGCAGCGGTAGCCTTTGCCACGCCGTAAGCCTTCAGAATCTTGATGGTAGCACCAGGACCATCGTTGCCTGCTGTAAAGCCAAGGTCGTGCTCGATCAAGTCACCGGCATAAATCTTAGCCTGGCCCTTGAATGGGTTGACAAGCTTACCACCAATAGGTGGGTGAACGAAGGCATTCTTGATGAGTGCCTCAAGGCCAGCAAACACGTATCGGGTTCCACCGACCTTACCTTCTGTCTGAACAATGGTTGCGCCGTGGTTCAGCATACCACGAGTACCCATCTGTTCCATGTAGGAAATAGAAGTGTTGTCCATAATCTTTTTACCTTTTTAAAATTGTTATCCTGAAATTACTTCTTGTCTCCACCGCCGAATCTCTTCTTTCGACGCTCGGCCACTTCTTCCATAAACTTGTCATCATCTGTGGACGTGCCTCCGCTAGACGTGCGACTGCCTTTTGCAGGAATACCGTTTTCACCGGTAGCCTCCTTGTACTCTGCGGTGTAGATCTTCTCAGCCTTAGAAACCAGGTCGTCGATGTCGGCATCTTCGTCCGGAATCTCCAGCTTTGCGATTGCAGCATTGAGGAAGTAGTTCTTCATTTCAAGGTTTGCATTGTCGAACTTATCCTTCAAACCTGCCTTTACTGACTCGATGGTTGCCTTCCTTGCAGCCTTCTTGTCTCTTTCTGCGTTAGCCTTTTCGAGAGCTTCGAGTTTCTCAAGCAGCTTGGAGTATTTGTCGTCAGGATCGTCACCCTTTTTAGCCTCCTTGCGCTTACGCTCCTCTTCCTCTTCCTTCTTCTTGCGTTCAGCTTCCTCCTTGCTCTTCTTTACCTCGTCAGAGATATTCTTGTGCAAGTTGCCGTTGATACGCTTCAGACGGTTTGCTAACTTGGTAACCAACTTGGAATTTGCTTCCTCGTCATCACCGAAATCTTCCAAAACATCATCAAGTTCCTCATCGATGGTCTTTTGGCTAAGTTCTTTGAACTTGGTGGTATCAACCTCCTTGTTCACTAATGCTAAGAGTTCCTCTCTTGTCATGTTGTTTTTTGATTAAAAATGTTATCCCGAAAGTGGTCCCTCCACCTCGAAAACGTATAAATATACCTTTTATTTTGCAAATATATGAATAAATATGCAATTATCAAAGAAAAATTGTATATTTTTGCAGAAAGATGTATTTTCAGGATTAAAATTGGATAACGGAGAGCCTATTTACACTCAAGAGTATATCCAATCATTAAGAGACGCCGACAAGAAGCATCCCGACAAGCTGAAGATTATAGCTCAGCGTGGCGGTCAGGAACGCATGCTGTCTATAGACGCTGATATTAAGATAGTTGGCGGTTCGCGAGGCGGCTCAAAATCGTTCTCTTCCCTAATGGAAGTTCTGAAGGATATTAAAAATCCAGATTTTCATGCAACAATTCTTCGTAACGAAAAAGACGACTTACAGTCCTTAGTGACAGACTCTTATAAATTGTTCTCCCAATTTGGAACTTACAATAAGTCACAAAATGATATGACCTGGAACTTCGATAACGGAGGATGGCTCAAATTCTCGTACTATGCTGGAGCCTATCAGGACTTCAAGACACGATTCCAGGGTCGCCAGTATGCCTATGTCTGCATCGATGAGGGTACTCAGTGTCCATACAAGAAGTTCAAGTACCTATTGACCAACAACCGAAATGCAGCGCATATCCGAAACCGCTTCTGGATTACCTGTAACCCGGACCCGGAATCTTGGGTGAGAAAGTTCATTGACTGGTGGGTTGACGAGAACGGCTACATCATACCGGAACGGGACGGAGTTATACGATACTGCTTCATGGATGGTGATACACCGGACTCAATCTACTGGGGTAACACAAGAGAAGAGGTGTACGAGCAGTGCAAGGGCATCATCGATAGCCTCTGGAAGGACAGCTACGAGGAACTTGGATACACAAAGCTCGAAATGTTCATCAAGTCAGCGACATTCATCCGTGCAGATGTATCTGAGAACATCAAGCTTATCTCTACAGATGCGTCATATCTCGCCAACCTTGCCCAGCAGGACGAGGAACAGCGTATGCGAGACCTGGAAGCTAACTGGAACTGGAAAGCTGCCGGAGATGACATGATCAAGATGGAAGACCTTGATGAAATCTACGACAACTCAGAACAAACAGGAGACGGAAAGCGCAGAGCTTCTGCCGATATCGCATTCACCGGCGGCGATAACTTCGTGATGTGGCTCTGGGAAGGATGGCACTGCAAAGACTTGGTTGTTCTGAGGCTGGACCCAAAGACTCTTGTTTCGGTAGTTGAGGCTAAGCTGAGAGAGTGGGGTGTAGAAGAATGCAACTTCACTTACGATATGCAGGGTATCGGTCAGTACTTCAAGGGATTTTTCAAGGATGCCGTCCCATTCAACAACCAGGCAGCACCTATCGCTCAGAGCCATCAGGAAGAGGAAGGAATCAAATACCTTTACAAGGACTTGAAATCCCAGTGTGCATTCCTGTTCTATAAGATGATAAAAGAGAAGCAGATTTCCATCGACTCAGCCCTGCTTGAAAGAAAGTATTCCGGAAACGGATTCGACAAGGTTCCTCTCAGACAGATCCTTCAGAAGGAGCGTAAGATGCTCAGACGTGACGAGAATAGCGATGATAGGGGATTCAAGCTATTACCTAAGAAGATTGCCAAGAAATATGTCGGGCACTCGCCTGACTTCTTTGAATCTTGGTTCTATGTAATGATATTCAGTTTAACAAAAAAGAAAAATAAAAAGGTAAAAGGATTATGGATGCTATCAAGGTAACAAATTTCAGAAAGATTCTGGTAAAGAAGCCTTTCTTTGAACTCACGCCAAAGGGGTACATGACCCACGATGGCTATTGTAGGAACGAGGTGTCCGATAATGAAGACCCTCAGATGCCGCAAGATACATTGTACAGAGTGATTAAGACTCAGAAGGACTTCCTTCGTGAGTTCTATCCTACGTCCCACAAAATCTTCGACAAGGATCTCTACCCTGACATCTGGAGAAAGAACCCGGAAGACGGGAAATGGTATGTCCAGGAGATTCAAAGAACGGCATTTGCTTTCCAGCAGGTTATTCATACGAAGCACGTTCTCCACATGACAGGTAACGATATTCAGTTTGAGCTTGCCGGTGATCCTGAGATGAAGAAACAGGAAGCGTATATTAATCTCCTTGCCAAGTTCAAGAAGGGATGGTATATGCACGATATGGAGATTCGTTACTATGAGTCTGTAAGTTCGTACATGAAGGTTGCTGATGCTGCTGTAGTCGGATTCTTCGATAAAAACAAGAAATTCGGTACTCGCACATTGGCTTTCGATAGAGGAGACACTTTGTATCCTCAGTTCGACCCTCTTACTGGTGAACTCGTTGTGTTTGCTCGCAAGTATTACGACTTCGACGAGGAAGGTAATGAAAAGATTGAATGGGTAGAGGTGTGGGATGACAAGACATTCTACCGCTTCAAGAAGCAAGTTAACGAAGGCAGGGTTAAGGAGACTATCAAGAGAATTGCCAAGATATTCGGAATCGACGACTACACTTGCGTTGAAGAGAAAGCTCACGGCTTTCCATTTATCCCTGTTGCATACGTAAGAAACGATGACGGACCATGCTGGTCTGTTGTACAGAAGAACATCGAGGACTACGAGGAAGCTTTCTCTTATCTCTGCGAGAACAACAAGGCTTACGCCTTCCCTATAATGAAGTTGAAGGGCGATGGTGACGACATTACCGTTGTTGGAGATACAGACGGATCGGCTAAGATGATTCAGATTACCGATACGAATGGTGATGCTGACTTCATTAACGGAACAGACGCTTCAGATGCATTTGCGACACAGCTCAACAAGTCGTATGACCTCATCTATGAGCTTTCGTTCACAGTAAAGCCACCGGAGCTGAAGTCGGGTGACCTTCCGGGCGTTGCCATCAAGCTGCTCTATTCTCCTGCTATCGAGGTTGCTGAGAACGATGCCAAGAAGATGCATCCGTTCCTGGATCAACTTGTTCGTATCTCAAAGTATGGTATCGGAATTGAAGAAAACTGCATGGCCACTATGACCGTTCTTCCTATTCACGCTTGGGTGGAAATCTATGTGCATCAGAATAAATCTGAAATAATTACAAACTTAGCGACAGCTGTTCAGAACAACTTCCTCTCAAAGCAGACTGCATCTGAGCGTTGCCCAGACTTCCCAGTTAACGATGAATACGACCGTATCATGCGCGAGAAGAAGGAAGAGGACCAGCAGGACCTCCTTATGGATATGCAGCGTGCGGTTAACGAAACAGAGAATGCCATCGAGGAGCAGAAGGCAACGGCGAATATTCAGAATGGAGGCAGCGGAAACGTACGTACTGGTCGTGGCGCTGGCAGACCGAACAAAAGCGGGACAGACTGGGATGAGAACGGCAACTGGCCGGGCCGTAACAACTGGAAGACCGTAAAGAAGTAAGCCTATGGATGAGTTAAAACGTTCTGTAGATTACAGCAGGAAGCGCTTACAGGCAATCCGAAACTGCGAGGACCATGTTGCTGATATCCTCTGGAAAACGACGCAGAAGGTAATTGCCGCAAGTAAGCGATACAGAGGTGCGGGCAGGCTCACAAACGAGTCAGCCCTGCTCTCTTACGCCAAGAATGTTACTGCTGAAGCAGAGGAGAGTATCAACAGCTATATCTCTGCCTACTCCAAGGCTTCATGCAAGATTCTCGGGATTGACAGCGAGAACATCGAATCGTTTCTCGTCAGCGACATCTACGGAAAGACGACATCCGAAAGAAACGCCGTCTATCTCGGAAACTTTGCTGAAGATATTGTAAGGATGGTCAAGGCAGGAACCTTGATGGGATATTCAGACCAGCAGCTCCTGTCTTCCATCCGAACAGGCTATAAAGACCCATATCACACATCAGTCATCACCAAGGCGAAGAGAAAGGATATCAACATCGATGTTCCTTCTTACGGAAAGGGCTACTACAAGAACGCCTATCAGAACATCGTAAGAAACGCTTCTCAGGTGATTGCTTTAGCGTGGGGACAGGCAGAGCAGGAGTATGGGCAGGAGCATAAGGCTATCGGATTCTATGTCAAGAGAGGAAGCAGCTATCCTTGTGATATCTGTCAAAGCGAAGCCGATGCCGGCATCCATTCTTTCAAAGACCCATATCCACCGTTCCACGTTTCGTGTTGTTGTTACACTTTATTTGCGTTCAAGGATAATAAAAAGAAATGATATGATAAATTCTGAATTAAATTTTACTTTAGAAGAAATTCTTCCGAAGTTCCCTAAAGAATTCCAGGAGAAGATAAAGCACTCTGTAGAGCTGCTGAGAAAGGCGGAGAAGCTTGCGCTGGCATACTCGCCTAACGAAGGCTTCTATCTATCGTTCAGTTCAGGCAAGGATAGTCAGTGTCTTTATCACATTGCCAAGATTGCAGGCGTGAAGTTCAAGTCTCACATGGGGCTTACGTCCGTCGATCCACCAGAAGTAATCAAGTTTTGCCGCAAGCACTATCCGGACGTAGATATGATAAAGCCGAAAATCAGTATCTATAACCAGGCTCGAAAGGAAGGCATGCTTCCGACAAGACTGATACGATGGTGCTGCCGAGTCTATAAAGAGGGCATCGGTGCAGGCAATGTTGTTCTCATCGGAATCCGTCACGCAGAAAGCAGACAGCGTTCGGGTAGGAGTGAGGTCGAGATTACCAACCATAAGTACAGAGGCTCTCTTGAAGGTCTTGACGAGTTCCGAGACAAGAGGAACAGCCAGAAGCGTGGCCGTCCAACCCGGTGGGGCATCCACGAGATTAACATCACTAATGCCAGTGATGAGCGTACCATCGGCTGTATCCGAGGCTACGAATCGCTCCTCATCTCTCCAATCATAGAGTGGACCGATGATGAGGTATGGCTATTCTTGAATACACTCGGCATCAAGCATTGTAAGCTGTACGACGAGGGCTACTATAGGATTGGCTGCCTGTGCTGCCCTATGCACAACTATAAGCAGAAACTCGCCGACTGCAAACGCTATCCGCATATCTACAATAGCTGGATTAAGGCCATCAAGGATATCCAAGCTAGCGGAAGGATGATAGACGAAGGATTGTCGCCAGAAGAGGTGTTCGACTATTGGATATACGGCAAGTCTATCAATGTATGGAGAGAACACCGCAGGAAGCAAACGTTGAACTTTTAAATATCAAGATTATGATTGAAGAAACAAAAGGATACACGTTATCCGTCGATACATACAAGAAGGCGAAGGCACTCAAGATGAAAGACCCTCGCTATTACATCTACGCCAGCCTCCGTGGTTCAGGTATGTCTGTTCGTGACAGCTGGGCCATCGCATTCCAAGGAGAAGGAATAGGTGTGTGGGAGAAATCCTTCCTCGAAAACGAGATGAACTTGCTTGAAGCCCAAGAGTCCGTTCAGAAGAGAATAGCAGAGGTGCAGGGTAAGAAAGCGAAGAACGAGAATAGCGACGAACTTACACAGGAGGAGCTTATTAAGGCTACCTCAAAGGAAGAAATCCTGAGAAACCTCGTTATCGCTCAGCGAAAGCAGAAATTTGGCTCTCCAGAGTGGCAAAAGACGACAGCCATGATAGCAGACTATTCTAAGATTAAGCAGGACGAGATTGATACGGAAAACAATGTGGTCCATTATTACATTCCTCTATCAATGCCTAGATGCTGCGAGGACTGCATTATCTTTAAAAATGGCCAGGCGACCTTCCAAAAGAAGAAGAAATAGTTAAATTCGTGTTAAAGTAACTTTGTTTTACTAGAATTTATGCAAAACCAAGTACCTTTGCATACAGTTTTATGTTTACAGATTCTTTCTGCGAATCATAATTCTAAAATTTTGGTCAACATAGAGGGGCAGTGTCTTCACAGATGCTGCCCCTCGCTTTTTTAAATAAATGTATAAGTAAAAGAAAACTTTGAAGTCAATTAAGAATACTTCTCTCCAGTGATGAGTTCAAGCGCAATTCTGACCTGATCATTAAGAAGAGAGTCGTTAAACGTAGGAAGAATGCCGTATGATGGCAGTTTCTTCGTCTCTGCGGCCTCCAAAATGAACTGGAGTGCCTGTACTAGGGAGGTATGGTCTTGAACGACCTCAAGCAATTTATCGCTCATTCTTGCCTCCTTCCTTCTTAATCTGTTCTGCCATCTCAAGAAGAGTCTCGGCGTGCTTGTCGCGGTCGATGACTTCCTGTACGGCCTCATCGCTCTCCTTACGAAGCTGCTCTTCTGTCTTGCCCTTGTCGGCAGCAGCGTTCAGTCTCGCAGACTCACGGGCAAGGTATTCGTCACGGAGCTTCAACTTACCTGCCGTATATTCTGCATCGCCAGGCAACGATGTATCCGCATACATAAGCTGGGCAAATGCCTCGATGATGTTTCCATCATCCTTGGAGAACTCATAATGGTCTCCTACAGCAACAGGAACACATTCATCGAGCGCAGCGTACATGGATGTACCGATAGAGTATTCAATACCCCATGTACCGGCAATGTTCGCAATCTTGATGAAAGGCAGCGAGCCTCTCTGTAAATGCTTCTTGATCTCAGCAGGGATATCCTCTCTGAGTGAAGCAACTTCTTTCTTTGACAAGCTCTTGCTGAACTTCAGCACGGTGAAGTGTCTTGTCTTGATAGTCTTTCCAAATGGTAATGCCATGATAACAATATTTTAAAGTTCAACTTTTATTTCCTTATACTCGAAATGCTCACAAGAAGGATCTTCTTCCGAAGTAAACATATTCACGGTAGGGTGATGACAAACTCCATTCTTGAAGAAGAAACAATCCTTGCAAGTGTAATCAGTCTGTTCCATGCTCCTTACGTTTTTGATATTCCATCAATGTCAAGATACAATAGTTAGCGCAGTCAAGAAGAGCATCTTCCAATGGCTCATTAGCGACTTGTGCCTCATTATCCTTCAACGTCTTGATACGATTCACTTTCTCTCGTATCTTTCCGTAGCCGTAGTTGATACCAAGCTCATCATACATCTCAGAAAAGGCATTTCCGTAGTCGTGATTCTTCTTGATATAGGTTTCTTGCATCTCCCCCGTAATTCTATTAAAGAGCATGACATCTTGCGACATGTCGCGCACTCCGTTCAGTTTGTTTACGGTTTCTTCTGAAAGACTGTTTGTCCACTTACGCAAATTGATGATTTCTTCCATAGACAACCATTTTTTCCTGTTTCTGTAATAATTCGGTTAAATTCCTCTATACCAAAACAGAATGTTGTGGTAGTCCACTGTTCCTCCAATTTACCAAAAATCGTATTGTGACTATTTCCCATCACAAAAAGCTCACGTATCGTCTCGATTGTAACACGGTTATCTTTTATATCAACTATCTTGAACAAGACCGGAAGATCCACTTTGTCTTTAAGCAGAACACCGAATCCCCCAGATGCTATAGAATGCAAAATCCACCCTCTCTCATCCTTTTCCCTTCTTTCACACAAAGTGAATACAAGACCTACCTTAATATCTTCTTTCTTAATCATAAGCTATTTCCTTCTATATTAAACCCCAAAACAAAACCAAAGCAGACCATAAACTTTCATTTCTGCTTTCGAAAGTTGCTTAAAGCACTCAAAGTCATAGTCCTTATTTACATAAGCCCTAATTGGAGGTGCAAACTCTTTTTGCTTAACTGCTATTGCATATTCCGATTTGTGTGGAAAAACAGAATTCATATCCTCAATAACCGCACACATAACCATTCCGTTCTCTCGGACATCCGCATTACTTTCTATTTGCTGCTTTAGCTTTCCGACGGAATTATTTAGGAAAAACTCTTTAGGTGCAAAGTAAATGTAACCTAGTTTTAATTTCTCATTTTTATCCATAAGCTATTTCTCCTTTTGTATGCACGTAGCCACAGATGCCGACGTACATGATGTATTTTAAGTATTTAAACATTTTTCCAAAAATCTACTATATGGAGGAAAATTCTCCGCAAACAACAAATCAAAACCAAGAATGTCCTTATGGTTTTTCTTCACTTCTTCTTTGCTAATTAGTTTCATCATTCTCAATCTCAATAAAATCGCCTAAACCCAAACGAGCCTTGTTGATGCAAGAGGCAATCCAACCTATCAGATAGGCAGAAGGCTCGCCGCCATGTTCCATACCAATATCATTCTCGATGTTATCGCAAGCATGAGAAGCTTCATGGCAACAAACCCCCATCTTCATAGAATCCTTGCTTGCAAAATTAATAAATGAACAAAGCCTTTTATTCTCCTTTTCTCTAACTGTATCGTAGGTTATTGCGTCAGAATTAGAGAAATCAACCTTCAAAACCTCGCCATCTCTACCTTCAAAACACTTATTAGCGTCTTCTTGGCTCATGCCAATAGCGACACATAACAATCTCGGATAGATAACAGGGTCGTATTCGTAATATCCTTTCTTTTTCATATTCTCAACTATTTCTGTTTTGACACAATCTCGATAGCAGACAATAATGTCTTCTCGCTGATACCTTTTCCACTACCAACACCATCTTCCTCTATCTTCTCAATAGATTTTTTTATAGAGCATACTGCATCATTTATGCTATCTGCACTACTCATTGCATTCTCGATTGATGATTGTAGCTCATCGAAACGTTTGTATATATAATCCTTCAACCTTTCTTCGTGCTCTATAATGTTTATAGAGTTTGCGATTTTTGCATGCGTCCAGTTTTCTTCTACATATACATAATAATCACCTTTTATATCATCGTGAGTCTTGGAAGACACAACCCTTAGACACACGAAATCGTCTCCATCCATTACAGCATATACACCTTCTCCTGATGGGTATAGTTCGGCTTTCGCCTTATCATCCCTACTCGCTCCTTGTTTGTAAGCGACCTTTCCTAAAATATTAACTCTAATCTCCATATCTCAACTATTTATTATGTAATCTACCAATATGCCACTTTGAGCAAACCTTGCATAAGTAAGGATGCCAACCAAGTGCCTTTAACTTCGGATTTTGATTCAGAAACTCCCAAGCATCATCCTCAGTCTCGTATGCAACCTTCGCCTTCCAGGAATGAACCTTCTTAGTCCAATGCTCAGGGTCCGGCTTAAACGGAGGTACTTTATTAGGATTGTGATGTCTTCTCATAGGCACTTGAATGAAACACTGTTCAACGTTCTTTTCACCGCGACCTCCATCTCGTTACACATGGTCCTCATGCACTCCAGGGCATCCTCGCGTACAGCAGTCATAATCTCGCTCATCGAAGCAGTGGCCGGAACAATATTCCCGTCAGCCTTCTTCTTCGTGATACGGGAGATAATCTCCTTGATATATTCCTTGTCTATCATAGAAATCTGTTTTATAACCGTTAATCATCAGGTTGGATGAAGCTCTCAGGCTGCTTGATATCCTCCTCGCCACGCAATTTATTATTCTTCACGTCATTGATGAGAACTTCCTGCTTCAGGTCAATCATCTGCGCACCGTACACCTGATACGTCATTCCGCCCTGTGACCTCTTCTTGAAGAAGCCGTACTTGTCGCTCATATCACGCCCGAACTTCTGAATCGTAGGGATATCCTTCTCCTCGACATCGTTGGCCTTGCAGAACTCGACGAACCTTTCATACATCTCCTTGGCAAGCATGCATTCCGAAATCTCTCCCCTTGCCTCTTGGCTGCACCTCATATCATACGCCCTTATCCAGGCATAGATAGGATTGCTTCCGAGAAGGGAGATGAGCAACTGTCTCCTGCTGCCCTCCGCTGCCGGGAACCTGTACTTCCTGCTCCTCAGCTCCATCGCACCACGGAATATCCAGTTGAACACTCCGCTCAGCTCTTCACGGATGATCTTGCTCGCCAGCTCCGGGTCCTGCCTCTCCTTTGGAATGGTCACGTCGAAGCTCACGTACTGCAAACGTCTGATGAATCCGAGCGAAGCATCGTCTGGGAACGGAAGCTCGTTGAGGTTGAAGATGAGGTAGGGGATTGAGTTTCCCTCCAGAATATCCCTGCCGAGCTTTCTCATCGGGACGGGCTCACCGCTCACGAGTCTCTTGAACATACCGGTGTTCTTCCTTCCGAACTTCTTCGGGTCGGAATCGGAAGACCAGTTGAAGATGGCGTTCCTGATGGGATACCTTCCCCTCATTCCCTCGTCACCGTCGGCAGTGAGGTCGGCGTAGTCCATCTTGCTTATCCTGTCCTTTCCGAATATGTTGCAGGCAACGTCGAAGATGACACTCTTTCCGTTGGCTCCCGTACCTATAAGGAGAAGACAGAGCTCAATCTTCGATGATTCCTTCCCCTCATACGGATTGTATGCAGTACCTCTCTGTATGAGACCGAGGCCGAGGAACATCTGGAGGATCATCCTCGACGTCCTGTCCGGAAGGACCTCCTTGATGAAGTTCATCCACCTGTCACACTTCGCCTTCGGATTGTAGTCGTATGGGTGGTAGTATGTGACATGGTACTCGGGAGAGAACGGCATCACGTTCGGATACTTCAGACCGCTGCCGAAGTCAACAACTCCGTTGGCGAATGCAACGATGTCGAAGGTAGGTCTCAGTATGTTGTAGCACTCTATCACCTCCATGAACGACTTGTTCATCACCGTACTGATGCCGAGCATCGGAGCCATGGCCAGGTCAAGGAGCAACAGCTGGTAAGCCTGCTCAAGGACTATCTTCGGAACAGCTTCGTATATCTTGCCGTTGAACATGTAGTAAGCACCGTTATAGTACTTCACCGGAGCCTTCTTCGCCAGACGTCTCATTGACCTGATGAAATTGGACTTCAGCTTGTTGTACTTCTCAGAGTTTGCCTTACCCCAGTCCTGACAACGGAGCTCTTCGAAGCCGTACTCGTCATGCCTCGAAAGGTCAAGCAACTGAGCGTGCAATGTGTCTATAGCAATACCATTTTCCATTTATGTACAATAATAATATTAATTTTCCGTTATTGTGTAGGATAAACCCCGATAAACAGGGGCTTTCTGAAGGATAACACGTGTCAGGTCGTCCTTACAACATGTCGTTTATAAAATATCGACAATACAAAGATACAGATAATATCCTGAATATCCGGTAAAACCCTAGTAAATAAAGGGTATAAATATACATTTTAGGTATACATTAAATGAAGGATAGGTATACATTTATGGTTTGGTCTGCAAAGTAAGAGTTTATGGTATCAAATGTTAATAAATAACGGATGAATGAATATGCATAATTATCCTTTTTGGTTGTGAGGTAATTAAACTTTACAAAAAGACTAAAAAATCGGAAGAAAAAATTTTTAGATGAGGTGACTACCGCGCTGATTTAGTGCTATTTAGGGGGTGTGGGGGGTGTTTCTTCTGAAATTATTACATTTTGTGTTTGTTTATATAGTATAAACGAACGTGAAACACTTATTTTAACACTTTTTAAGAATGTTGGTTTATATTATAAACTAAAACGTTGTAACCTCTTGAATATCAACCAATTACACTGCATATTAATTCCATATTCTTGTATAAATATACGCCGTGAAACACAAAAGATTATTACAAAATAATTGACTCAAAAAATCTTTACCATATTTATTCATGCATAAATATTCGGTGTTTAACATATTAAAGGGGCTTTAACTAAAATAGTAAATA
>ERZ1034998.242-NODE-242-length-37343-cov-5.284140_pt1 | contig 37343 bp, 35 predicted proteins | sample MGYA00520621_ERZ1034998 | MGnify/ENA primary metagenome ERZ1034998 (study PRJEB33766, sample SAMN09781748) | gut metagenome | biome: gut microbiome | host: Homo sapiens | place: Madagascar | study: EMG produced TPA metagenomics assembly of the PRJNA485056 data set... | reverse complement strand
CGTCTACCGGGAACAGCCGGGCAGGAGTGCTCAAACCTTTAGAAGACACGACTGATAGAGAAACCGCCTTGCGGTCGGATTAGAATTTTGTGATTTTTGCGTATGCTTTTTTAAATGGGTGTATACGGACATGGTAAGATATATTAAAATAAGGATAAGTACAATACGCAGGCAGAGAGGATGCGGCTACGCGGGCAGGGGATGTAAGCGAGCATGATGGATAAGAAATGAGGTTAATATGAATTTTCAGTGGTATCCGGGGCACATGACGAAAGCAAAACGTCAGATGCAGGAAGATATTAAGTTAATAGATCTGGTGATTGAGCTGGTGGATGCAAGGATTCCGCTCAGCAGCAGAAATCCGGACATCGATGAGCTGGGGAAGAATAAGTATCGCCTGATCCTTATGAACAAGGCAGATCTGGCAGATCCGGCGGAGTCGGATCGGTGGGGCGCTTTTTTTAAGGAAAAGGGCTATTATGTGGTACAGCTTGATGCCAGAAAGAAGAATGGAATGAAGCAGATCACGGACGTGATCATGGAAGCTTGTAAGGAGAAGATCGAGCGGGATCGAAGAAGAGGAATCAAGAATCGTCCGGTGCGGGCAATGGTAGTCGGAATCCCGAATGTAGGAAAATCGACCTTTATCAATTCCTACGCGGGCAAGGCGTGCACTAAGACCGGAAACAAGCCGGGTGTTACCAAGGGAAAGCAGTGGATACGTTTAAGCAGGGATGTGGAGTTACTGGACACACCGGGTATCCTGTGGCCGAAGTTTGAGGATCAGATGGTAGGACTCCGTCTGGCGCTGATCGGTTCCATCAAGGATGAGATATTAAACACGGATGAGCTTGCACTGGAGCTGATCAAGATACTGATCCAGATGTATCCGGGGATGCTTCATGAACGCTATCAGGCCGATGAGACAAAAGAAACAGTAGAGATCCTTTATGGGATCGCGGATTACCGCAAGTGCGTCGCAAAGGGCGGAGAGCTGGATTACAGCAAGGCGGCAGCGCTTTTGATCGATGAGTTCCGGAGTGGAACACTCGGAAGGATCACGCTGGAGCGTCCGTAAAACCACAGAAAAACCCAGAGGAGAATGATATATGCAGCAGATGGCAATCCAGACGATAAAAGAAGAACTCGCGGCAATCGCAGCGGAGGATGAGACAGGTTTACAGGCGTTTATCTGGAAACACAGGGAGGATACGCGCGCGGGCGTGCTTAAGCTCGTGGACAGCGCTGCAAAGAAGATTGACCGGCTGCACGCGGAATACGACCGGATCGAAGCACTGAAACGTTACGAGAAGGAATACGAGGCATGCGGGTATATCTGCGGGATCGATGAGGTGGGCAGAGGACCGCTTGCAGGTCCGGTTGTGGCTGGCGCGGTGATCCTTCCAAAAGATTGTCACATTTTATATATAAATGATTCCAAGAAATTGTCCGAAAAAAAACGTGAAGAGTTATATGATGTCATCATGGAGCAGGCGGTTGCCTGTGGAATCGGAATGGCAGGACCGGATCGGATCGATGAGATCAACATTTTGCAGGCAACCTATGAGGCAATGCGGCAGGCAATCGGAAATCTGCCCGTACAGCCGGACATCCTGCTCAATGACGCAGTTACGATCCCGAGGGTTGCAATCCGTCAGGTTCCGATCATCAAGGGAGATGCAAAGAGCATTTCCATCGGGGCGGCAAGCATCATTGCAAAAGTGACAAGAGATCGGCTGATGGAGGAATATGACAAGATTCTGCCGGAGTATGGCTTTGCGTCCAACAAGGGCTACGGATCGGCGGAGCACATCGCGGCGCTTAAGAAGTATGGTCCATCCCCGATCCATCGGGCATCCTTTATCAAGAATTTTATCGGCTAGCCGGGAAAGGAACACATGCAGGTATCAGATCTGGTGCAACAATACAATAATGCAACGGCACGCCCGGAAATGACCGGGACAAAGGGAATCCGCAAGCTGGTATCAACCCTGCGTGATATGAAGTCCGGCAACATTTTCGAGGGGACGGTCAATTCGGTCAAGGGCGGCAAGGTGACGCTCGGACTTCCGAACGGGCAGGAGGTTACTGCGCGGATGGATGGAAAAGTGCCGCTTACGATCGGGCAGTCCATGTTTTTTCAGGTAAAGAGCAATGATGGCACCCAGATTGCCATACGCCCATATACGGTCGAGGGCAACAGCATGAATTTAACGCTGCTTGAAGCGTTAAAGAGTGCCAATATTCCGGTAGATGGACGGAATCTGTCCATGGTCAACGCCATGATGGAGGAACAGATGCCGATCGACCGCAACAGTTTAGGACAAATGGCGCGCATTATAAACAGCAATCCGGATTTTGATGTCAAGACGCTTGTGCAGATGCAGAGACTCGACCTTCCGATCACACCGGAGATGGCGTCGCAGTTCCAGAATTATCTCGATGACAAACAGGCGATCGGACAGGCAATGTCGGACTTTATTGAGGAACTCCCGAAAGCGCTGGCAAATGATGAGTTATCCGCGGAGCAGATGGGTAAGACTGCCGAAGAGGTGGTGCGCATTTTAACAGAGGGGCTTCCAGAGGAGATCGCAGCCCCGGAAGCGGGCGCAGACAGTGCGCAGACACTCGTGGACGCTGAGACGATGGAAGGACAGGCGGCGCAGAATACCGGGGCACAGCCGGAGCAGATTGCCGGGGAACAGGCGGAGCAGGCTGTACTGGCATCGGAGGATGGCGCGGCAGCGGAGACCATACAGAATCCGGGTGAGGCAGAACCGGATGCAGCGGCTGCACAGGCAAAGGTAAGCTCGCAGTATGAGCTGTTGGACGAGACATTGCTGAAAGAGGTGCTTGCGGAGGATACGCCTTATGCACAGCACACGATCGGAGCTGTGCTAAACGAGGATCAGAGGAAGGAACTGACAGAGCTTCTTAGCAGGCTTCCGGGCATGGAGCAGAATACTTCCGTTTTTGCGGACGGGGGGCTTGTGCCGGACGGCAGCGCAACCGTGCTTCTGCATGCGATCCGCACGCAGCTTACCGCAGGAGGCATGGACAAGGAAACGATGCTTTCCCTGCTTTCCGGGAAAGGCTTTGCAGCCCTTGTCAAAGAGGTGATGGAGCAGCAGTGGCTGGTGAAGCCGCAGGAGATCACACAGAAGGATAAGCTGACGCGGCTATATGACAAGATCGAGGACCAGCTTAACCGCCTTGAGAGCGCGGTCAAAGCAAGCGGGCAATCCGCGGAGAAGGTCACACTGCTTGCGGCGGACATCCGCAATAATGTGCAGTTTATGGATCAGATCAATCAGGTATACACCTATGTCCAGCTTCCCCTGAAAATGGCGGGGCAGAATGCGAGCGGACAGTTGTATGTCTACACCAATAAAAAGAACCTGTCCGATCCGGACAAGGAGCTGACCGCCTTTTTACATCTGGATCTGGAACATCTCGGCTCAACGGATGTGTCGGTCAGGATGCTTCGGAAGAATGTCAAGACCAACTTCTATTTTGACAACGACGAGGCGTATGCACTGGTGCAGGCGAACGCGCCGCTATTGGAGGCTCGTCTGGAGGCGAAGGGGTACAACTGTGACATTCAGGTGGTAAATGAACCGAAAAATGTTAATTTCGTTGAGGACTTTTTGAAAAAGGATCAGCCATCGGCTGGTCTGGTACACAGATATTCGTTTGATATGAGGGCTTAACATGGCAGGGAAGAATGAGTTTCACCCGTTGTTTGGAGCAAAACAGGAAGAACCAAAGACGGCGGTCGCAATCGAATATGTGCCGGGCGAGGCAGCACCGAAGATCCTTGCAACCGGAAAGGGAGCTACCGCGGACCGCATCATCGAGAAGGCGAAGGAGAGCAACGTGCCGCTTTACAAGGACAACAAGCTGGCGGGGACACTTTCCAAGCTAAAGATCGGGGATATGATACCGCCGGAGCTGTATGAGGTCGTTGCAGAGATCCTTGTGTTTGTGGATGATATGGACCGGCTCAAAGCCAAACTGGGTAATTGAGGAAATAGTATTTGAACGATAGACAAAACAACAGGACGGTCGGAGCTTCCTACGAAAAAAAGGCTGCAGAATTTCTGAAGCTGCACGGGTATCACATCACGGAGTACAATTTTAAGTGCAGGCAGGGAGAGATAGACATTATTGCACAGGACGGAGAATATATCTGTTTTGTGGAAGTAAAGTACCGCGCGAATCCGGCTGCCGGGGAGGCAGCGGAGGCGGTAGACGCACGCAAACAGAGAAAGATCCTGCGCGTCGCGGAATATTACCTTATGAAACATGGCATGGATGAGTGGACACCCTGCCGCTTTGATGTGGTGGCGGTGGATGGGGAGCGGATCACACTCTACAAGAATGCATTTGAGGCAAGATAAAATGACAGAGAAAAAGGAAATATTACAACTGGTGTCTTACCCGCTGAAATCAGGGGATGCGTTGCCGCTGCTGGAATTTCCGCTTTTGCGGCAGTTTGATTTCGTAAGGCACTGCTTTACAACGAGGGCAGGCGGCGTGAGCCGGGAGCATCTGGCATCGTTAAACCTAAGCTACAACAGGGGGGATGACAAGGCGAACGTGGATGAGAACTACCGAAGGCTGGCGGAGGCACTGGGCGTTACGGTTGCAGATTTTGTGTTTACCGACCAGACGCACACGGCAAATGTGAAGCGTGTCGGCGCGGGCGAACGCGGTTGCGGCATCACAAGAGAGCGCCCGTATACGGAGGTTGACGGTCTGGTGACAAACGAATCCGGTGTGGTGCTTTCCGCGTTCTTTGCGGACTGTGTACCGCTTTACTTTATCGATCCGGTACATAAGGCAATCGGGCTGAGTCATTCAGGCTGGCGCGGCACGGTACAGCGGATCGGTGCACGGACATTGGAAAAGATGCATACGGAATTTGGCACAGAGCCGGCGGAGGTCTATGCGGCGGTCGGACCATCGATCTGCAGGGACTGCTATGAGGTCAGCGCGGATGTGGCGGAGCAGTTTGCGGCAGAATTTGCGGGACATGAGGGCGAGATCCTTACCGATAAAGGACAGGGGAAGTACCTGCTTGACCTGTGGAGTGCCAACCGGATCGTGCTTACGGAGGCAGGAATCCGGCAGGAGCATCTGGCGGTTACGGATCTTTGCACCTGCTGCAACAGAAACCTGCTGTTTTCCCATCGGGCAAGCAATGGAATGCGCGGAAATCTCGGCGCGTTTATGTATATAAAAAAGGAGAGCGGAAAATGAAAACGAAAAAATATGTGGACTATATTCTTGAAGTGACAAAGGAGCTTCTGGCAATCGACAGCCCGACCGGCTACACGGAGAATGCCACGAAGTTTATCTGCAAGGAATACGAAAAGCTCGGTTACAAGCCAGCCCTTACGGCAAAAGGCGGTGTGCTCGTCGACCTCGGCGGCAAGGATAAGAAAAACGCCCTGATGCTTGCGGCACACACGGACACACTCGGCGGAATGGTATGTGAGATCAAGGGAAATGGACGGCTCCGCCTTTCACCGCTTGGCGGCATGAATGCAAACAATGCAGAGGCAGAGAATGTGCGCATTATCACAAAGTTTGACGGAATCTACGAGGGAACCTTCCAGCTTGACAATGCATCCATCCATGTAAACGGAGAATACAATGATACCAAGAGAAGCTATGCGGGCATGGAGGTCGTCATTGATGAGCCGGTGGAAAGCGCGGAGGATACCCGAAAGCTCGGCATCGAAAACGGCGATATCGTCTGCTTTGATCCACGAACGACCATTACCAGGTCCGGCTACATCAAGAGCCGTTTCTTAGATGATAAGTTAAGCGTCGGAATCCTGCTCGGATATGCAAAATATTTAAGTGACGAGAAGATCGAGCCGGAGCGCAGGATCTACCATCACATCACAGTGTATGAGGAGGTTGGACATGGCGGCGCGGCTTCTCTTCCGGACGGAGTGACCGAGATGATCTCTGTGGATATGGGCTGCGTGGGCGATGGGCTGCGGTGCGATGAACGCATGGTATCCATCTGTGCAAAGGACTCCATGGGACCGTACAATTATCAGGTGGTTACGGATCTGGTTGCCGCTGCAAAGAAGCATGATCTTGGCTATGCGGTCGATGTGTATCCATTTTACGGTTCGGATGTAGACTGCACCCTAAAGGCAGGCTATGACATCCGCCACGGGCTGATCGGAGCCGGCGTGTATGCGTCACACGGCTACGAGAGAAGCCACAGGGACGGTGTTAAGAATACATTCGCACTGCTTGCTGCCTATACGACAGACGAAGCGTAATGTATTGCGTACAAATTAAGAAAATCCTAAGAAAATATTACAAGTAAAATAATTGCATGCCAAAGGAAATATGCTACACTAACCATAGTGTACAACTTGGATTCATACACCCAGCCCATTGTACGGCTGGGTGGTTTTGTAGGGGGGAGAGCCATATTGATACAACTCAATTTTCGGGATGCAAAACCAATCTATGAACAGATCAAAGAGGAAATCCGGCATCTGATCGTCACAGGCGGTCTGGCACCGGAGGACAAGCTGCCTTCTGTGCGGGAGCTGGCTGCCAATCTTGCCATCAATCCCAATACCATTGCAAGAGCATATCAGGAGCTGGAGCAGGAGGGGTATCTCTACACGGAAAGCGGTAAGGGAACCTTTGTGGGAAATGGCGTACAGATCGATGGTTACCGGAAGGACGAGCTGATGGAGACGCTGGATGAGATTGTCGGAGAGCTTGCCTATCTTGCAGTACCGAAGGAGGATCTGGTAAAGCGGGTAGAGGAGGCAATTGAGGGAGGCACACATGATTCAGGTAAATAATCTTATAAAGAATTTTGACGGATTCCGGGCACTTGACGGGGTAAATATGCAGGTGCAGAAGGGCAATATCTATGGGCTGGTCGGACCGAACGGAGCCGGAAAATCCACGCTGATCCGTCATCTGACCGGAGTGTACCGACAGGATGAGGGCGAGGTGCTCGTCGACGGGCAGGAGGTGTTTGAAAACCGGGCAGTCAAAAGCAGAATCGGTTTTATCCCGGACGAAGTGTTTTATTTTATGCAGGCAAATACGCTGGAGATGATGCGTTATTACAAGGGTATTTATCCCGGCTTTGACGAAAAGCAGTTTTACCGGATGCAGGAATTTTTCCCGGGGGTTGATGTCAGGCGGGGAATCCGCAGACTGTCAAAGGGAACACAAAAGCAGGTTGCTTTCTGGCTGTCTATCTGCTGCCAGCCGGATGTGATGATCCTCGATGAGCCGGTGGACGGACTTGATCCGGTCATGCGCAGGCAGATCTGGAGCCTGCTCATCGCGGCGGTGGAGGAGCGCGGCATGACGGTGCTTGTCTCCTCGCACAACTTAAGAGAGCTTGAGGATGTCTGTGACCATGTTGGAATCTTAAACAAGGGCAGGATTATGATTGAACGCTCCTTGTCGGAACTGCAGGGGAATATCTGCAAGATCCAGGTGGCGTGCCAGAGCGGGATGCCGAAGCTGCCGGAGCAGTTTCAGGTATTGCACATGGCAAATACCGGGCGTGTGTACACGATCATTGTAAAGGGTGATCCCAAGGCGGCGGCACAGGTGCTTACGGCAGATAGGGATAATTTAAATATCGTGGATATCCTTCCGCTTACGCTTGAGGAAATTTTTATCTATGAGATGGGAGGTGCGGATTATGAAGTCAAAGACATTTTGTTTTAATCCTGCGGTATTTCGCAAGAACACGGTGTTATACTGGCCACTGTGGGCTGGATACCTGATCGCGCTTCTTGCAATGCTCCCAATCCGTCTGTGGATGGATTTTAACAGCTATATAAGCTATTATGTTGCAAGCGTTCCGGAGCAGGAAAAAAGGAGCATGCTTATGTATTACTTCCGGGAGACCATGTCCAGGACGGATGTGTACAGCATGGTGGTATTCGTGATGGCGGTGCTTACGATGATGGCACTGTTTAACTATCTGTTTACCGCAAGAAATACCAACATGATGCATGCGTTTCCGGTGACAAGAGGAGAGCTGTTTGGCACAACGGTCGCAAATGCACTCTGCTTTATGCTGATACCGGAACTGATCGCATTTTTTGCAACGGTGCTTGTATGCCTGTCCTACGGAGTAACCTGCGTACAGTATGTGGCAATGTTTTATCTGTTTGTGGCAACCGCTTCGGTTTTGTTTCTGGCATTAAGTGCTGTAGCGGCGATGCTTACCGGACAGCTGCTCGGACTTCCGGTGATTGCGGTTGTGCTCAATATGATGTATGTGTGGATAAGGATCGTTATTGGAAAGGTGCTCTGCCTGATTGGCTACGGGCTTACCGAATACACGACGAGAGCGGATCACGGACTGCTCTTTTTCTCTCCGATCAGCTATTTTATGCGCAGAGTTAAGTTCACCCCGCAATATACGCAAGGGGACAATATGCAATATATGACGGGATTTACGCTTGAGGGCTTTCAGATGATGGGCTGGTATCTGCTGGCGGCGGTCGCATTTTTTGTGGCAGCGGCGGCTCTTTACCGGAAGCGTCCTTTGGAAAAGGCAGGAGATGTGGTGATCTTCTCTACCCTCAATCCGTTTTTCCGCTGGCTGATGGGCTTCATGGCGGGCTATACGCTTGTGATGTATGCCTGCATGTTTTTGGAGGAGGCGAGAATCTTCCTGCCGCGTGTCGTGATGGTCGGAATTGTCATTCTTGCGGGCTTGTTGGCTTTTTATCTGGCAGAGATGCTGATACGCAAGAATTTCCGCGTGCTGAATAAGAAGATTCTGCGGGAGAGCGTGATCTTTGCGGGAGCCATGCTGGCAAGCTTCGGAGTCGTGATGGGCGTTGCAAAAATGCAGGAGAGCTACGTTCCAAAGCAGGAGGCGGTCGATTCTGCCGAATTTGCGCTTTCCTATCAGATGGCACTGGATGAGGAGGCAGTGGGCGATGTGCTTGCACTGCAGCAGGAGATTCTTGCACATGCGGATGAATGGAACAGCGCGCCCAAAAAGACTGTGGATTATACGATGGTAAGGTTCTCTTACAAGCTGAAAAACGGAAGCTCTGTGCGCAGATCCTATTCGATCCCGTACACGGAGAGCGGACTTGCAATGCTTGCAAAGCTTACAAGCTATGAGCGCACACCAAAACAGTTTGAGAAATATTATCTGTCGGATTACTATAACAACCGGTATTATGCATCCGGGGGCTTTGACCTTAACTACTCACACTATATCCCGTTAGGAGATGACACGGCACAGGTGCTTCTTGACGCGATACGTCAGGATGTGGAAGAGGGAAATATCCAGGAATACAACCTGATCCACGCGGACGGAAGCTGGGACAGCCCGGAGGATCAGTATTCCGGCTATGTCAACTTCGAGTTTGAGATCCCGAATAAAACGACGCAGTATGACGAATACTTAGACGAATATATTCAGGCGGGAGACTACTGCTCAATCAGCTTCGGCGAAAAGTGCAGACATCTGATCGATGCGCTGGTGGAGACCGGACTGATCAATTCGGAGGATGACCTGATCCTTTTAAAGGAGCAGGATGCAGAGGAAGTGGGATCGATTAACTAAAAGCTATGGACTTTCTGTGTCTTTTTGGTAAAATAAGAGGTAAGTGATTGAAGCAGACACAGGAGAATAATTTTGAAAAAGAAGCAACATGTTATATACAAGATAGAGCCGGGCAGCATCGCCGAGGAGATGGAACTTGAGCCGGGAGATATCCTTGTCTCCATCAACGGAACCGAGATCGACGATGTGTTTGACTACCATTATCTGATCAATGACGATTATCTGAATGTGATCGTCAGGAAGAAAAACGGGGAAGAGTGGGAGCTTGAGATCGAGAAGGACTATTCCGAAGATCTGGGAATCGAGTTTGAGAACGGTCTTATGGACGATTACAAGTCCTGCTCGAACAAATGCGTTTTCTGCTTTATTGACCAGATGCCGCCGGGAATGCGCGAGACACTATATTTTAAGGATGACGATTCCCGTCTTTCCTTTTTGCAGGGCAATTATGTGACACTTACCAACATGAAGGAAAAGGACTTGGAGCGCATCATCATGTACAAGCTTGCACCGATCAATATTTCGGTACACACGACCAATCCCAAGCTTCGCTGTGAGATGCTTCATAACCGTTTCGCAGGCGAGGCACTTAAAAAAATCGACCGTCTCTACGAAGCCGGGATCGAGATGAACGGGCAGGTTGTCTGTTGCAAGGGAATCAATGACGGCGAAGAACTTGACCGCACGATCCGCGATCTTGTTGAATATATGCCGTACATGCAGAGTCTTTCGGTCGTTCCGGTTGGCCTGACAAAATACCGCGAGGGTCTGCATCCGTTAGAACCGTTTGAAAAAGAGGATGCAAGGGAAGTGATCGCCATTATTGAAAAGTGGCAGGACTATTGCATGGAGCACTACGGTGTGCATTTTGTGCAGGCGAGTGACGAATGGTATCTGACCGCAGAGCTTCCGCTCCCGGAGGAAGAACGATACGATGGATATATACAGCTGGAGAATGGCGTTGGCATGCTCCGGCTTCTTTTCGTTGAATTTCACGAAGCGCTTGCAGCTTATAAGAAAAAGATGAAAGGAAAGCAGCCGCCGGACGAGCATATCACGCTGGCATCCGGAATGCTTGCGGCACCGTTTATAAAGCAGCTTGCAGAAGAATTTATGAAGAGCTTTCCGAACCGCACCATTGATGTGGTGGCAATCCGCAACGACTTTTTCGGAGAGCGGATCACGGTGTCCGGGCTTGTGACGGCGCAGGATCTTGTCGCACAGTTAAAGGAGCGTGACAACGGCGCGTATATCGGAATCCCTTGCAATATGCTCCGCATGGGAGAGCATGTTTTTCTGGACGACTGGACGCTGGAAGAGGTTGAAAAGGCTTTACAAGTACCGGCCGTTATTGTAAAATCAAGCGGTCAGAATCTGCTTGATGCGATGGCTGGCAATCATTTAGAGAATGAATGACCGCAGAGTGCGGCTCGGAATAGATCAGAACAGGAAGGTGAAAAAATGAGTAAACCAATCGTTGCGATTGTTGGACGCCCGAACGTTGGTAAGTCCACATTGTTTAACACATTGGCGGGAGAGCGCATCTCCATCGTCAAGGATACTCCGGGCGTTACCAGAGACCGTATTTATGCGGATGTAACATGGCTCGATCACAATTTTACACTCATCGATACCGGAGGTATTGAGCCGGACAGCGGCGATGTAATCCTTTCCCAGATGAGGGAACAGGCGCAGATCGCGATCGATACCGCAGATGTCATCATGTTCCTTACCGATGTAAGGCAGGGACTTCAGGACGCGGACTCCAAGGTGGCGGATATGCTCCGCCGCTCCCACAAGCCGATCGTGCTGGTGGTCAACAAGGTTGACAGCTTCGAGAAATATATGGGCGATGTGTACGAGTTTTACAATCTCGGAATCGGGGAACCGCATCCGGTATCCGCATCCTCCATGCTCGGACTCGGAGATATGCTTGATGAAGTGGTTAAGTATTTTCCGGAGGGCAACGCGGGAGAGAAGGAGGATGAGCGCCCGAAGGTTGCAATCATCGGTAAGCCGAATGTCGGTAAGTCATCCCTGATCAACAAGCTTGCGCAGGAGGATCGTGTGATCGTCTCTGACATTGCAGGAACAACGCGCGATGCGATCGACACGGACATCAAATACAATGGCAGGGAATATATTTTTATTGATACGGCAGGACTTCGCAGAAAGAGCAAGATCAAGGAAGAAATCGAGCGTTACAGTATCATCCGTGCAGTTACAGCTGTGGAGCGCGCAGATGTCGTCATCATCGTCATTGATGCGACGGAGGGCGTGACGGAGCAGGATGCAAAGATCGCCGGAATCGCACATGACCGCGGCAAAGGAATCATCATCGCGGTCAACAAGTGGGATGCGATCGAGAAGAACAACGACACGGTAAAAGAGCATACACAGAAGATTCGCCAGATTTTAAGTTTTATGCCGTATGCAGAGATCCTGTTTATCTCCGCTAAATCCGGTCAGAGACTTCCAAAAATCTTTGAGATGATCGATATGGTATTGGAAAATAACAGCATGCGTGTCGCCACCGGTGTCTTGAATGAGATCGTCGCGGAGGCAGTTGCGATGCAGCAGCCGCCGACAGACAAGGGCAAGCGGCTTAAGATCTACTACATCACACAGGCGGCAGTCAAACCGCCAACCTTTGTTGTGTTTGTCAATGACAAGAATCTGATGCATTTCTCCTATACAAGATATCTGGAGAACCGTATCCGTGATACCTTTGGTTTCCGGGGAACTGCACTCAAATTCATTACGAGAGAGCGGAAGGGAGATAAGGAATGATCGTTGCAAGGATTATTGCAATCGCAATCGGTTATGTGTTTGGTCTGTTTCAGACCGGGTATTTTTACGGAATGAGTCAGGGCATCGATATCCGGAATGCGGGCAGCGGCAATGCAGGAACGACCAATTCGCTGCGCGTGCTCGGCATGAAGGCGGGCGCGATCACCTTCGCAGGGGATCTGCTCAAGGCGATCCTTGCAGTGGTTGTCACCTCGCTCATCTTCAGGAACCGCTATCCGGAAGGAGCAAAGCTTTTAGAGCTGTACGCGGGATTTGGAGCGGTTTTGGGACACAACTTCCCTTTTTATCTGAAGTTCCGTGGCGGCAAGGGAATCGCCTGCACGGCGGGCGTGATTGTGGCGCTGTTTCCGGCAGCGGCGGTCATCTGTCTGGCAGTATTTTTGATCTGCCTTGCAATCTCACATTATGTTTCTTTAAGCTCAATCCTGATGGTGCTTGTTTTCCTTGCAAGCGCGCTTGTTTCCAACCATTACGGCTGGCTTGGCGTGCCGGATACATACCTGGTAGAATTTGATATTGTTGTCGGCTGTTTTGTTGCGATGGCAATCTGGAGACACCGTGCCAACATCGTGCGGCTGATACGCGGCAACGAGAACAAATTGAGCATCAGGAAGCAAAAGTAGTAAGGAAGGATTTGGATATGGAAAAAATCGGAATAATCGGTGCGGGAAGCTGGGGAACCGCTTTGGCAACGGTTGTTGCAAAGAATGGACATGATGTTCTGGTATGGTCGATCATGCCGGACGAGATCGAGATGCTAAAGACAAAGCGGGAACATGTAGATAAGCTTCCGGGAGTCCGGCTTCCGGAGAATATTTCCTTTACAACAGACTTAAAAGAGACAATCGAAGCCAGTGAGGTTCTGGTGCTGGCTGTTCCGTCCGTATTTACCAGAAGCACGGCAAAGAGCATGGCTCCTTTTGTGAGGGACGGACAGATTGTTGTCTGCGTGGCAAAGGGAATCGAGGAGGATACACTCAAGACAATCTCTGAGGTCGTTGAGGAGGAGATCCCGAACGCAGATGTTGCGATCATGTGTGGACCTTCCCATGCGGAGGAGGTAGGAATCGGGCTTCCGACAACCGTTGTTGCAGGAGCAAAGACGCGTGCAACAGCAGAACATATTCAGGATATTTTTATGAATGAGGTATTCCGTGTATATACCAGTCCGGATATGCTTGGAATGGAACTGGGCGGCTCGTTAAAGAACGTCATTGCACTTGCAGCTGGAATGGCAGACGGTCTTGGATACGGAGATAACACGAAGGCTGCACTTATCACGAGGGGCATTGCGGAGATTGCTCCGCTTGCAGTCAAGATGGGGGCAAAGGCAGAGACGTTAAGCGGACTGACCGGAATCGGCGACCTGATTGTTACCTGTGAGAGCAAGCACAGCCGTAACCGCAAGGCGGGAATGCTGATGGGACAGGGCTATACGATGGAGCAGGCGACTGCCGAGGTCAAGATGGTCGTGGAGGGAATCTACTCTGCAAAAGCGGCACTCAGACTTGCGAGAAAGTATGGTGTCACCCTTCCAATTATCGAGGAGGTCAACAAAGTCCTGTTCGAGAATAAGCCGGCGAAGGATGCTGTGATGGAGCTGATGCTGCGCGACAAGCGTGTAGAGCATGCTGCACTTGACTGGAACTAGCACATTTTGCGGCTGCCAAAGCAGACACATGGAAATTTACAGAAGAGAGGTAACGGCGTGGAGACGATAAAAATCAAATATTTTTCCGATGAGATCGAAAAGCTTGATTATATTGAAGGCAAATCGGACTGGATCGATCTGCGTGCCAGCGAAGAAGTAGAGCTGAAGGCTGGCGATTTTAAACTGATTCCGCTCGGCGTGGCAATGGAACTGCCGAAGGGCTATGAGGCACATCTGGTTCCGAGAAGCTCTACGTTTAAGACCTGGGGAATCTTGCAGACCAACAGCATGGGCGTGATCGACTGCTCCTACTGTGGGGACAACGATATGTGGAGAATGCCGGTTTATGCAACGAGAGATACCGTGATCCATGTGAATGACCGCGTGGCACAGTTCCGTATCGTTGCAAATCAGCCGAAGATCGTTTTTGACCAGGTGGCACATTTAAATGGAGCTGACCGCGGAGGCTTCGGCTCAACCGGAGTGAATTAAAAAAGTCCCGAAGACGGGCAAAAGGAGGATATCTATGGAATCTCGTATGGTAAAGTTCTACTCAAAAGACAGCAGTTCACTTGCGGTGCATGCGATGCCGGGACATTTTGCAACCAGCCATTCACACATCAATTATTATGTGGATGTGACAAGTGTTAAGACGCGAGTGTCCGAGGCAAATGAGGCGGCAAAGATTCTGTATTCCAAGATGCCGAAGTACAATTATATCGACACGATCGTATGCATGGACGGAACAGAAGTCATCGGTGCTTTTTTAGGCCAGCAGATCGAGCACGGCGGTGTATTGTCCACCAACCAGCATGAGACGGCATATGTTGTTTCACCGGAGCTCAACAATAATAACCAGATGCTGTTCCGCGACAATATCAAGGGCGCAATTGCCGGAAAGCATGTCGTTTTGCTTCTGGCAACTACAACGACAGGTGAGACGATCCGCAGAAGCCTTGAGTGCATCCGCTACTACGGCGGAATCGTGGAGTTCGTAGCTTCCATTTTCAGTACCGTCGATGAGGTGGACGGGGTAGCAGTTGAGCATCTGTTCGACCGTTCCGATGTAGTCAACTATGAAGCATACCCGGTTTCCGAGTGTCCATTCTGCAGGAAAGGCCATGCGATTGAGGCAATGGTCAACGGATTCGGCTATTCCAAATTATAGTTTCGTCAACTTGACAAAGGATTTTAAAAATATTTGGCAATTCGTCCAATGGTATTTTTGAAGTCCTTTTTGTATGATTAGTATATCAAGTCCGGAAGGACACAATGTAAAGTACATCAGGAGGTATTTTTAAAATGGCAAGTTTATCTTTGAAGAACATTTGCAAAGTATATCCGAACGGCTTTGAGGCTGTTAAGGATTTCAACCTTGAAGTTGAAGACAAGGAATTTATCATCTTCGTAGGACCATCTGGATGTGGTAAGTCTACCACCCTTCGTATGATCGCAGGTCTTGAGGAGATTTCTTCCGGAGAGCTCTCTATCGACGGCAAGATCATGAACGACGTAGAGCCAAAGGACAGAGATATCGCAATGGTATTCCAGAACTACGCTCTGTACCCACACATGACCGTATTTGATAACATGGCATTCGGTCTTAAGTTAAGAAAAGTTCCGAAGGATGAGATCAGAGCAAAGGTTGAAGAGGCTGCAAGAATCCTTGACCTTGAGAAGTTACTTGATCGTAAGCCAAAGGCTTTGTCCGGTGGACAGAGACAGCGTGTTGCCATGGGACGTGCAATCGTTCGTAATCCTAAGGTATTCCTTATGGATGAGCCACTTTCCAACCTGGATGCAAAGCTCCGTGTACAGATGAGATCTGAGATCGCTTCTCTTCACAACAGACTTGGCGCTACCATCATCTACGTTACACATGACCAGACAGAGGCTATGACACTTGGTACCAGAATCGTAGTTCTTAAGGATGGTGTCATCATGCAGGTTGACTCTCCACAGAAGTTATACAACCAGCCAAATAACCTGTTCGTTGCAGGATTCATCGGATCTCCGCAGATGAACTTTGTTGATGCTGAGGTTGAGGTTGCAGGAGACAAGGCTGTTCTTAAGTTTGGCAACTACGCAATCACCTTACCGGAAGCTAAGTCTAAGAAGCTTATTGACGGTGGATATGCTGGCAAGAAGGTTATCTTCGGTATCAGACCGGAAGATATCTCTGATGATGCTGAGACACTTGAGAAGTTCCCGGAGAGCACCATCGAGTCTGATGTTACCGGATACGAGCTTCTTGGTGCAGAAGTATTACTGTACTACACCGTTGCAGGCGCTAACATGACCGCAAGAGTTGACTCTGATACACCGGCTCGCTATGGCGATCACATCAAGCTTGCATTAGATCCTAGCAAGATTCATGTATTCGACAAAGAAACTGAATTGACAATTACCAACTAGTCTTATAGAATTAAATAGTTGTAATTTACAAAACCGGGTGTAAATGCACCCGGTTTTATTTCGCACCAAGGAGGCAGAGGATGATTTCCAACCAGAAACTGCAAAGCGCATTGAATGAGATCAAAGAAATATCAGGTCATGACACCGCACTTTTTACCACAAAAGGGCGCTTGACGGCGAGTACTTTTGATGTGGATCCGGTATACGAGGAGAGCGCATTGAATTTTGCCGATTCATTGGCCGACGAGCTTTCTTTTCCGAACTATTTCTTTTTCCGTGTCGTCGTGGAAGGTGAGACGGAATATGTTCTTTTGATGCAGGATAAGGATGAGCAATCCCGCGTGTTCGGCAAGATGGCGGTATGCCAGATCCGCAATTTGGCAATCAGCTATGCGGAACAGTTTGACCGCAATAACTTTATCCGCAATGTTCTTCTTGGCAATATGCTTGCGGTCGATATTTACAGCAAAGCCAAAAAAATGCACATCGAATCCGAGGACCGGCAGGTCTTTGTTGTGGATACCGGAAAAAAGAATATCGATATCGCACTGGAGCTGGTCAAGAATTTATCCGACACCAGAGCCGGCGATTTTGTGACCAGTGTGGACGAACACAGCATCGTGCTGATCAAGTCTTTAAATACTGTCCCGGAGAAGAAGCGTGAGACCTTCGCGAAGGAGGTTGCGGATAATCTGGTGGACAACCTGCACATGGAGGCGATGATCAAGGTGCGTGTCGGCTATGGCAACATCGTAAACCAGATCCAGAACCTGACTGATTCCTATCAGGAGGCAAAGCTTGCCCTTGAGGTTGGCAGGGTTTTCTATGCGGAATATGACACGATCTCTTATGGGAAGCTGGGCATTGGACGTTTGATCTACCAGCTTCCGATGAGCTTATGCGACATGTACATAAAGGAAGTATTCGGCACCGGGATTCCAGATATCCTCACAGATGAGGAGGCTATGTCCACAATCAACAAATTCTTTGAGAACAACCTGAATATTTCGGAGACGGCGCGCCAATTATACGTTCATAGAAACACATTGGTGTACCGCTTGGAGCGTATCGAGAAGGCAATCGGGCTTGATATCCGCACCTTCGATGACGCTATGACGTTCCGTATCGCGGTGATGGTCATTGCTCACATGCGTGATGCCAAGGGACTCAAGTAGTATATAACCTTTATGGGGCTATGAATTTCTCATCCCCCATCAATAGTTTAATAATTTTACAGCCCTTATCTCCTTTGAAAAAAAGCACCGCTAAAAATAGTGAAATTCTATTTCAACCATCCCTGCGGTTTCTTCATTAGTTGTGTCTTTTATAGGTTTGAGCACTCCAGCCCGTTAGTTCGCGGATAGAGAGATTTTGCTTCCGAGAACTTTTGTGACTCCCTTAGTGGGCGGCTTTTGTGAAATGTAAACATGCCCTTCAACTGTTTGAGCAAACAGTTTTCATGAATAGAACACATAGAAAGCGAGTTTTGAAGGGCATGTTTTAATATCAACTTCGCAAAACCGCCCACTTAGGGAGACTAAAAAGTTTAAGAGCAAATCTCTCTACCACGGACAGACGGGCGGGGAGTGTCAAAGCCGATATCAGACACAACAGGTTCACCGCATGAATGTTTGAAAGAATTTCTACTATTTTTGCGGAATGACTTTTTTCTCAAAGAAAATAAGGTCTGTAAAATGATATAAGTATATAATGGGGGATGCGGGAAGTGCATAGCCCTATAAAGGAATAAAAAGTAAAGGAGCAGGCGTATGGCAAAGAAAGCGACATACGATGAAAGCAGCATATCGGTTCTGGAGGGACTTGAGGCAGTCCGTAAGCGTCCGGGAATGTATATCGGAAGCGTTACGAGAAAGGGACTCAACCATCTGATCTATGAGATCGTGGACAACTCGGTGGACGAGCATCTTGCGGGAGTGTGTGATACGATCTGGGTAACTCTGGAGAAGGATGGTTCCTGTACCGTTGAGGATAACGGACGAGGAATCCCGGTCGGAATGCATGCAAAGGGAATGTCCGCGGCGCGCGTGGTATTTACGACGCTGCATGCCGGCGGTAAGTTTGACAATTCGGCGTATAAGACGAGCGGTGGTCTGCACGGAGTAGGATCTTCCGTTGTAAACGCGCTTTCTACCTATATGGATGTGGAGATCAGCAGGGATGGCTATGTACATCATGACCGCTATGAGCGCGGCAATCCGGTGATCCCGCTGGAGGACGGCTTGCTGCCGAAGATCGGAAAGACGAAAAAGACCGGAACGAAGATTAACTTTTTGCCGGATCCGGAGATCTTTGAAAAGACACGCTTCAAGGAGGATGAGGTAAAAAGCAGGCTGCATGAGACTGCATACCTAAATCCGAACCTTACCATTGTGTACGAGGATCGGCGCGGCGAAGCGGTTGAGCATATCGAATACCATGAGCCGGATGGAATCATCGGGTTCGTCAAGGACTTAAACCAGAATCAGGAAGTGCTGCATGATGTGATCTACTTCAAGGGCGAGAGCGAGGGGATCGTTGTTGAGGCGGCAATCCAGTATACGAATGAGTTCCATGAGAATATCCTTGGATTCTGTAACAATATCTACAATTCAGAAGGCGGAACACACATCACCGGTTTTAAGACCGTATTTACCACGGTTATCAATAACTATGCAAGAGAGCTTGGCATCTTAAAGGAGAAAGATCCGAACTTTACCGGAGCGGATGTGCGAAACGGAATGACTGCGGTTATCTCCATCAAACACCCGGATCCGCGGTTTGAGGGACAGACTAAGACCAAGTTGGACAATCAGGATGCCGACCGCGCGACCAAGAAGGTGGTCGGGGACGAGATCGTACTATTTTTCGATAAGAATCTCGATACCTTAAAGGCGGTGATCTCCTGTGCGGAGAAGGCTGCCAAGATCCGTAAGACCGAGGAGAAGGCGAAAACGAATCTTCTGTCCAAGCAGAAATTCTCCTTTGATTCAAACGGAAAGCTTGCCAACTGTGAGAGCCGTGATGCATCACAGTGCGAGATCTTTATCGTGGAGGGAGATTCTGCGGGCGGTTCCGCAAAGACTGCAAGAAACCGTATGTTCCAGGCAATCCTCCCAATCCGTGGCAAGATCTTAAACGTTGAGAAGGCAAGTATCGACAAGGTGCTTGCAAATGCCGAGATCAAGACGATGATCAACGCCTTCGGCTGTGGCTTTTCCGAAGGGTACGGCAATGACTTTGACATCACCAAGCTGCGCTATGACAAGATTGTTATCATGGCGGATGCCGATGTAGACGGTGCGCATATTTCCACGTTGCTGCTGACATTGTTTTACCGGTTTATGCCGGAACTGATCTACGCGGGACATGTGTATGTGGCAATGCCGCCGCTTTACAAGGTCGTACCGCAAAAGGGCGAGGAAGAATACCTGTATGATGACGCGGCACTTGAAAAATACCGAAAGACGCACACAAACCAGAAGTTTACGCTGCAGCGGTACAAAGGACTTGGAGAGATGGACGCAGACCAGCTATGGGAGACGACCTTGAACCCGGAGACACGCATGTTAAAGCGTATTGAAATCGAGGACAGCATGATGGCTTCCGACATGACGGCACTTTTGATGGGGAATGATGTCCTGCCGCGTAAGGAATTTATCTATGCGCATGCACAGGATGCAGAGGTAGACAATCAGGCGTAGGGCGAAACGATACTGCCGGATGGCAGACACGAACGGAAATGTAGGAGAACTGTATGGAAAGCAGTAATATCATTCAAACAGAATATTCGGAGCATCTGGAAAAATCCTTTATGGACTACGCGATGAGTGTTATCATTGCCAGAGCGTTCCCGGATGTCAGGGACGGATTTAAGCCGGTTCAAAGACGTATCCTCTATGATATGAATGAGCTGGGTGTAAAATACGATAAGCCATATAAAAAGAGCGCGCGTATCGTCGGTGATACGATGGGTAAATACCACCCGCACGGCGACAGCTCCATCTATGGGGCAATGGTTGTCATGGCGCAGGATTTTAAAGAGGGACTTCCGCTTGTTGACGGACATGGTAACTTCGGCTCCATCGAGGGAGACGGAGCGGCTGCCATGCGATACACGGAGGCTCGTCTGCAGCGGATCACGCAGGAGGCATATCTTTCAGATCTGGACAAGGACGTGGTCGATTTTGTGCCAAACTATGACGAGACGGAAAAAGAGCCGGCCGTACTTCCGGTAAAGGTGCCAAACCTTCTGATCAACGGAGCGGAGGGCATCGGTGTCGGCATGGTGACCAGCATCCCGACGCACAACCTTGCCGAGTGTATCGACGGCGTGGTTGCATACATGAAGAACCCGGACATCACGACAGAAGAGATGATGCAGTATATTCCGGGACCGGACTTCCCGACCGGAGGCATTGTTGCCAACAAGGACGAACTGACCGAGATCTACCGGACAGGAACAGGCAAGATCAAGCTGCGCGGCAAAATCGAGGTGGAGCAGCAGAAGGGTGGCAAGGAACGTCTGATCATCACGGAGATTCCGTACACGATGATCGGTGCCAACATCGGTAAGTTTTTAAATGACATCTACTCTTTGGTCGAGACGAAAAAGACGAGTGACATTGTAGATATCACGAACCAGTCCTCCAAGGAGGGAATCCGCATCGTGCTCGACTTGAAAAAGGGCGCAGATGTGGAGGCACTTAAGAATCTGCTATACAAGAAAACAAAGCTGGAGGATACCTTCGGTGTCAATATGCTTGCGGTCGCAGACGGCAGACCGGAGACGCTTGGAATCGTTGAGATCATCCGCCACCATGTGAACTTCCAGTATGAGATCGCAACGCGCAAATACAAGACGCTTCTTGCAAAAGAGCTTGACAAGAAGGAGATACAGGAAGGTCTTATCGAAGCCTGCAACGTCATCGACCTGATCATTGAGATCCTGCGCGGCAGCAAGAATATCGCAGATGCAAAGGCCTGCCTGACAAGGGGCGAGACAGATAACATTAAATTTAAGTCCAAGGAATCCGAGCACATGGCAAAGCAGCTTCATTTTACGGAGCGTCAGGCGTCTGCAATCCTTGAGATGCGTCTGTACCGCCTGATCGGATTAGAGATTGATGCCCTGATGAAGGAGCATGAGGACACGCTTGCGAAGATCGCACGATACAGCGAGCTGCTTTCGAGCCGTTCTGCGATGGCGAAGGCGATCATCAAGGAGCTTAAGGATCTGAAAAAGGAGTATGCAGTTCCGAGAAAGACGCAGATTGACAATCTTGCGGAGGCGGTGGTTGTCGAGAAGGCGATCGAGGAGAAGGATGTTGTATTCCTGATGGATCGTTTCGGCTATGCCAAGACAATCGATGTCTCTTTGTACGAGAGAAACCGAGAGACGGTGGATGCGGAGAACCGTTATGTATTTACGGTGCGCAACACCGGACGTATCTGTATTTTTACTGACAAGGGACAAATGCACTGGGTGAAGGTGATGGATCTGCCGTTTGGCAGGTTAAAGGATAAGGGAACACCGATCGACAATGTAAGTAATTATGACAGCAAGGCAGAGCACTACATCTATGTCTGCGCGATGGAGGAACTGGAGGGCTGCAAGCTGCTCTTTGGAACCAGAACCGCGATGTTAAAGCTGGTGGATGGAAGCGAGTTTATTGTCGGGAAAAAGACGACGGCTGCAACCAAGCTTACCGATGGCGATGAGGTGCTGCTTATCGGAAAGGCGCAGGCAGGAGATACGATCGTCATGCGATCAAAGAAGGATGTGTTCCTTCGGATCGACTGCGGACAGATCCCGGAGAAGAAAAAGGGAGCTGTCGGTGTGCGCGGCATGAAGTTAGATGCGGGGGATGAATTGTCTGCGATCTACTATCTGCCGGACGGTGACAATGAGAATGTGGAGGTCAAAGGCAGGGAGATCGCCTTGAACCGGCTTCATATCGGCAACCGTGATACAAAAGGGGTTAAGAGGTAAGAATGATGAACTATGAAGAAGCGCGTGCATATATCCGGGAGGTGTCAAAAACCGGAAGTGTGCTTGGACTGGAAAGCATCAGACGATTGATGACGGAGCTGCACGATGTGCAGGAGGGACTGCGGATCATCCATATCGCGGGAACAAACGGAAAAGGTTCTACCGGCGCATATCTTGCCGCTGCATTTGCAGAGGCTGGACTTCATGTAGGAAGATACTGCTCTCCGGCGGTGTTTGATCCGCTTGAGGTATGGCAGTATGACGGAGCAAATATCTCCAAAGAGGAATATGCAAAAGTAATGTCACAGGTAAAGTCTGCCTGTGACATTGTGGTATCTAAAGGGTATCCGGCTCCGACCGTGTTTGAGGTGGAGACAGCAGCCGCTTTTGTCTATTTTGCCATGAAGCAGCCGGATGTGGTATTGCTTGAGGTCGGAATGGGCGGGATCACCGATGCAACGAACGTGATCGAAAAGCCGTTTGTGTCCGTGATCACCACGATCAGCATGGATCACATGCAGTTTCTAGGGAACACGCTTTCCGATATCGCAAGGGCAAAAGCAGGGATCATAAAGGAGGGCTGTCCGGTCTTATGCGCACCGCAGGAGGAAGCGGCGGCGCAGGTACTGCTTCAGACGGCAGAAGAAAAGAATGCTCCGGTCACCATGCTGGAAAATGGTCAGGCCTCTCTGGAGGCTCAGAAGCCCGGCTGCCTGCGCATGACGTATGATTCTAAAAAGTACGGCAGATTCGTGCTTACCACCTCAATGGCAGGAAGCTATCAGATAAGAAATGCCGCACTGTCTGCGGAGGTGGCGGCTTTTTGCCTGGAGAAGTTGAAGCCGGAGATTCCCGCGGAGCAGCGTAAGCACCTGATTTGTGACGGAATCGCCCGCACCGTATGGCAGGGGCGTTTTGAGGTGATCGGATGTGAGCCGCTTTTCGTGCTGGATGGCGCACACAACGAGGATGCCGCATACTGTCTGGAAAAGACGGTACAAAATTGTTTTACAAATACAAAGCTTGTCTATATAATAGGAGTGTTGGCGGATAAAGAGCATGAAAAGATGCTGCGTATCATGCTGCCACACGCTAAGACGGTGTATACCGTCACACCGCATAATCCAAGAGCACTTGAAGCGGAGACACTTGCAGACGAGGCGGCGGCATTTTGTGAATCGGTGCGCGCGTGCAAAAGCGTGGAGGAGGCAGTGACATCTGCTCTTAAGGACGCAGAGCAGCTGCAGCTTCCGGTGCTGGCGTTCGGCTCCCTGTCCTACCTAAAGGAATGCAGGGATGCTTATCAGAAAGCGGTACAGCAGAAGCAGTAGGACTGCAACAGAAAGAGCTGTAAGAGGTGAAAACGATTATGGTAGATAAAGAAAAAGTGATGGAAGGCGTGAAGCTGATCCTTGAGGGAATCGGTGAGGATACAAAAAGGGAAGGGCTTTTAGAGACACCCGACCGGATCGCGCGCATGTACGAAGAAATATTTGCGGGCATGGATCAGACCGCAGAGGAACCGCTTTCCAAGACATTTCATGTAGAGAATGACGAGATGGTGATCGAGAAGGATATTACCTTTTACTCCACTTGTGAGCATCATTTCATGCCGTTTTTCGGAAAGGCGCATGTTGCTTATATTCCGGATGGCAAGGTGGTCGGAATCAGCAAGCTTGCAAGAACGGTCGAGGTATATGCAAAACGCCCGCAGATCCAGGAAAAGCTGACCGCGCAGATCGCGGATGCGCTCATGGAATACTTAAAGCCAAAGGGGGCGATCGTCATGATCGAGGCAGAGCATATGTGCATGACAATGCGTGGCATCAAAAAGCCGGGAAGCAGGACGGTGACCTTTGCGGCAAGAGGCGTATTTGAACAGAAGGAACTGGCAGACCGGTTTTTCCAGCTGGTAAAATAAGAAGCAGGATCGGGGGACGTAAGATGCAGATCGGAACAAAACAATTTGACACAGAACATCAGGTATATGTTATGGGAATCCTCAATGTGACTCCGGATTCCTTTTCCGATGGCGGCAAGTGGAACAACAGGGATGCGGCGCTTTTTCATACGCAGCAGATGATCGCGGACGGCGCTGCCATCATCGATGTCGGCGGGGAATCAACGAGACCGGGCTACACAAAGATCTCTGATGAGGAGGAGATCGAACGGACAGCCCCGATCATCGAGCAGATCCGTGCGCAGTTTGACATCCCGATCTCCATTGACACCTACAAGAGCCGTGTGGCGCAGGCAGCAGTGGATGCGGGTGCAGATCTTGTCAATGACATCTGGGGCTTAAAGTATGACCCGGATATGGCGGGGGTGATTGCAGGGAGCAGGACGGCATGCTGCCTGATGCACAACCGCACGAATGAGGTGTATGACAATTTTATGGAGGATCTGCTGTCGGATCTGCGTGAGACTGTCGCGCTTGCAAAGCAGGCAGGGATCGCGGATGACAAGATTATGCTAGATCCGGGTGTCGGCTTCGCGAAGTCCTACGAGAACAATCTGGAGGCAATCCGGAAGGTCGGCAGATTAAAGGAGCTTGGATATCCGGTGCTGCTCGGCACATCGAGAAAATCCGTGATCGGTCTGACATTGGATACCGACCGCAGCGAGCGCGTGGAGGGAACGGTGGCAACCTCTGTGTACGGTGTGCTGCAGGGCTGCGCGTTTGTGCGTGTGCATGATGTTAAGGAAAATCTGCGCGCAATCCGGATGACGCAGGCGATTATGAATGGAAAGAGAATCTGATATGAGTGATTATATAGAGATTACAGGACTGAAGATATTCGCCTATCACGGCGTGTTGGAGGAGGAAAAGAAAAACGGGCAGGACTTTTTTGTGAATGCCCGTTTGTTTTATGATATGCATCCGGCGGGAACGTCCGACAAGCTGGAGCAGGCATTAAACTATGCGGATGCATGTGCGTATATGACTGCAGTTTTTAAGGAGGTACGCTTTGACCTGATCGAGGCTGCGGCAGAGCACCTGTGTGAGGCTCTTCTGCTGCATTATCCGGCACTGGAAAAGGTAGCACTTACGCTTCGCAAACCGCACGCGCCGATCGGGCTGCCGTTCGGGGATGTCTCCGTCAATATGGTAAGAAGCTGGCATACGGCATACCTCGCGGTCGGCTCTAATATGGGAGACAGCAGGGCAATCATCGAGGAGGCAGTTCAGACACTTCAGGAAAATCCGAAGATCAAAATGCTTAAAATGTCGGAGCTTATCACCACAAAACCGTATGGACCGGTGGAGCAGGATGACTTTTTGAACGGCTGCATGAGAATCAAGACGCTTTACGATCCGGAGAAGCTGCTTGCCTTTTTGCATGAGGTGGAGGCAGCAGCCGGGCGCAGGCGTGAGATCCATTGGGGACCGCGCACGCTGGATCTGGATATCATCTTCTATGATGATCTGGTATATGAGAGCGAGGACCTTATCATCCCGCACGCGGATATGCACAACCGCATATTTGTGCTTGAACCGCTGATGCAGCTATGTCCGGGATACCGCCATCCGGTGCTGGGACAGACCGTTGCACAGCTGTATCATCAGCTTTAAGCGGGGATGCTTTGTGGCAGAATGCCCCTTTAATTATTTTCCACAAATCCATTTGTGAAATGTGTAAAATATTGTAAAAATTTTTTATTGTTTTTTTACAAATTGTCTGCTACTCTTTTTTATGTCAGTTGTACGACAGAAAAAACTCAAAAAGGAGAACAAAAATGAAAAAGTTATGTGCATTGGCGCTCAGCCTTGCCATGGTTTTCACACTTGGCGCATGTGGTAATACCGCATCTACCAACGATGGAAATGATGGAACTACTGAAAACGGAAACAGCGCGGAGACAACCGCAAAGAGTGACATTAAGATGGGATTCATTTGTCTTCATGATGAGAACTCCACCTACGACTTAAACTTCATCAACGCAGCAAAAGAGGCTTGCGATGAGATGGGAGTTGAGTATGTGATCAAGACAAACATTCCGGAGGGACAGGAGTGCTACGATGCAGCCTGCGAACTCGCAGACAGCGGATGTGACATCGTATTTGCAGACAGCTTTGGACATGAGGATTATGTGATCGAAGCTGCAAAGGAATACCCGGATGTCCAGTTTGCACACGCAACCGGAACAAAGGCTCATACCGAGAATATCAGCAATTTCCACAACGCGTTTGCTACAATCTTTGAGGGACGTTATCTTGCAGGTATCGCTGCAGGCTACAAGTTAAACGAGATGATCGCAGACGGTACCATCACTGAGGATCAGGCAAAGATCGGCTATGTTGGTGCATTTACTTATGCGGAAGTTATTTCCGGATATACCTCTTTCTTCTTAGGCGCACGCTCTGTATGTCCGAGCGCTACCATGGAAGTTACCTTTACCGGTTCCTGGTATGATGAGACTGCTGAGAAGGAAGGCGCAAACACCCTGATCAATGACGGCTGCGTACTGATCAGCCAGCATGCTGATTCCATGGGTGCTCCTACCGCATGCGAGACTGCAGGAGTTCCGAATGTTTCCTATAACGGAAGTACCGAGAGTGCCTGCCCGAACACCTTCATCGTTTCTTCCAGAATCGACTGGGCTCCGTACTTCAAGTACCTCATCGAGAGCGTGACAAACGGTACTGAGATCGCAGCAGACTGGACCGGAACACTTGCTACCGGTTCTGTAGTCCTTACCGATCTTGGAACTGCAGCAGCAGAAGGAACACAGGAAGCAATCGATGCAGCAAAGGCAGAGCTTGAGGCAGGAACGCTTCATGTATTTGATACCGCTACCTTTACCGTAGGTGGTGAGCAGCTTACCAGCTACATGGCAGATGTTGATACCGATGCAGCTTATGAAGGAGATCATGAGGCAATCGTTGACGGATACTTCAACGAGTCTGGCGATGGACTTCGTTCAGCTCCGTTCTTCAATGTTGAAATTGATGGTATCACACTTCTTGACACCAAATTCTAATTGTTATAAATTAAGTTAGAGAGCATAGTTAGGGCGGCCGAAGATAGTCGCCCTATTTTGCTTTATAGGAAATGGGATGGGACTTCCTATAAAGCAAAAGTTGCCGGATATCATACATAATGGAGGAAAACACAGTGGAGGCAAAGACAGCAGCGGTATCCATGAGAAATGTCACAAAGACCTTCGGATCGGTTGTGGCAAACGACAAGGTTTCCCTGGACATTTACAAGGGGGAGATCTTAGCTCTGCTCGGAGAGAACGGAAGCGGAAAGACAACACTTATGAACATGCTTTCCGGAATCTACTACCCGGATGAGGGACAGATCTTTATCAATGGAAAGGAAGAACTGATCCGCTCACCGAAGGATGCATTCGCACTTGGCATCGGCATGGTGCATCAGCACTTTAAGCTGGTGGATGTGCTGACCGCAACTGAGAATATCATCTTGGGGTTAAAGGGCAGACTTAAGCTGAAAGAGGCAGAGAAAAAGGTACGGGAGATCTGCGACAAATATGGATTTAATATCGATCCATCTGCAAAGATCTATGATATGACAGTCTCAGAAAAACAGACAGTAGAGATCATAAAGGTGCTTTACCGCGGGGCAAATATCCTGATCCTTGACGAGCCGACCGCCGTACTGACTCCACAGGAGACAGAAAAGCTCTTTAAGGTGCTTCGTGCCATGCGCGATGATGGCAAATCCATCATCATCATCACACACAAGATGCATGAGGTGGAGGAATTGTCCGACCGTGTGGCGATCCTTAGAAAGGGCACATACGTCGGTGAGATGAAGACCTCTGAGACAAATGCGGCAGAGATGACCAATCAGATGGTCGGACATACGGTAAGCCTGAATATCGAGCGTCCGGAGCCGGTAAATCCAAAGGCAAGAATCGAGGTAAAGGGATTAAATGTCCGCGGACCGGAGGGCAACCTAAAGCTAAAGGATGTCAGCTTCACTGCAAATTCCGGGGAGATCCTTGGTATTGCTGGTATTTCCGGCTGTGGTCAGAAGGAGCTGCTTGAGGCGATCGCAGGGCTTCAGCCTGCGGAGAGCGGAAGCATTTCTTATATTTCCGATGACGGAAGCAGGGAGGAGATTTTAGGGACAGACCCGCTTAAGATTGCAGATCTTGGAGTTGTGTTATCCTTCGTGCCGGAGGATCGCCTTGGCATGGGACTGGTCGGCAGCATGGATATTGCTGACAACATGATGCTTCGTTCATTCCGTCAGGGGCATTCGGCGTTTACCGACCGCAAGGCACCGCAGAAGCTTGCAAGGGAGGTCGTTGACGAGCTGGAGGTTGCAACCCCAGGCATTGACACACAGGTGCGCAAGCTGTCCGGAGGTAATGTACAGAAGGTACTTGTCGGACGTGAAATCGCAGCGGCACCTACCGTACTGCTTACCGCGTATGCAGTGCGTGGACTTGACATCAATTCTTCCTATACCATCTATGATCTGATCAATCGGCAGAAGCAGGCGGGCGTTGCAGTTATCTATGTAGGCGAGGATCTGGATGTCCTCTTAGAGCTGTCCGACCGCATATTAGTCCTCTGTGACGGACAGGTCAGCGGCATTGTGGACGGCCGTGGTGCAGACAAGAATGAAGTCGGTCTGATGATGACTAAGGTAGGGGGAGCAAACGAATGAACGAGAAGAAAAAAGAACCCTTATTTCACATTGTAAAACGAGGGGATGTATCGAACGCAACGGCATGGAAGGTGCGCGCGATCGGTATCATAGCGGCACTTATTGTATGTGCGCTGATCACGACCATCTTAACCGGAGACAATCCGATCCGCGTGTATGCGACGATGGTATCGGGTGCCTTCGGCTCTGCAAGAAAGACCTGGATCACATTCCAGAATCTTGCGATCCTTTTGATCATATCACTGGCACTTACACCGGCGTTTAGGATGCGTTTCTGGAACATCGGAGGAGAGGGACAGGTTCTCATCGGTGGACTTGCATCTGCGGCATGTATGATCTGTCTGGAGGGCAGGCTTCCGAATGCGGCAGTCATCCTCTGTATGATTGTTGCAAGCATGGCAGCAGGCGCATTGTGGGGCTTTATCCCGGCTCTCTTTAAGACGCTGTGGAACACGAATGAGACATTGTCAACCCTTATGATGAACTATATCGCGACGCAGCTTGTCGCATTCTTTACGGTTGTATGGGAGGTGCCGAAGGGTTCCGGCAAGATTGGCATCATCAACCAGAACACCAACACCGGATGGCTGCCGGAGGTTGGCAACCGCTATCTGTTAGCAATCATCGTAGCACTTGCGATCACGCTGTTTATGCACATTTATCTGAAATACAGCAAGCACGGCTATGAGATCTCGGTTGTCGGAGAGAGCGAGCGCACCGCGCGCTATGTCGGCATCAAGGTCGAGAAGGTTATCATCCGGACGATGATCTTATCCGGAGCACTCTGCGGAATTGCAGGACTGCTTCTGGTTGGTGGGATCAACCACACCGTGACCACGACGATCGCGGACGGACAGGGCTTTACCGCTGTTATGGTTTCCTGGCTTGCCAAGTTCCATCCGGTTGCAATGATCTTTACCAGCTTTTTGATCGTATTTATGGATCGCGGAGCAAGCGAGATCTCCACGGTGTTCGGACTGAACCAGTCCTTTGCGGATATCTTAACCGGTATCATTTTGTTCTTTATCATCGGTTCTGAATTTTTTATTACCTATAAGATCAGCTTTCGCAAGAAGGCACAGAGAAAGGAGAAGGCATAATGTTTGATCTGGTTGCTTTTATTCCAAGAGCAGTAGGGCAGGGAATCCCGCTTCTGTTCGGAAGTACGGGAGAGATACTGACCGAGAAATCCGGTAACTTAAATCTTGGTATTCCGGGTGTTATGTATGTCGGTGCCATCAGTGGTGTCATTGGTTCCTTTTTTTATGAGCAGTCAGCAGGCGGAGCTGCCAACATGAATGCATTCCTTGCAATCGCGATCCCGATGCTGTGCTCTTTGCTCGGTTCCCTTATCATGGGACTGATCTATTGTTTCCTCACGGTTTCCCTTCGGGCGAACCAGAATGTGACAGGTCTTGCAATGACAACGTTTGGTATCGGAGTCGGCAACTTCTTCGGAGGATCTTTGATCAAGCTTGTCGATGCGGATGTGCCGTCCATCGCGCTGTCTGCAACGAGCGCCTATTTTTCAAAGTCGCTTCCGTTTGCGGATAAAACAGGATGGTTTGGCAGGATCTTCTTATCGTATGGATTTCTGGCATATCTTGCGATCGTGATCGCACTCGTATGCGGATATATCTTAAAGTCCACAAGGATCGGACTTCATCTGCGTGCCGTCGGAGAGAATCCGGCAACTGCGGATGCAGCGGGAATCAACGTAACCAGATATAAGTATGTCGCGACCTGCGCGGGGTGCATGATCGCCGGACTTGGCGGCTTGTATTACGTTATGGATTATGCATGCGGTGTATGGTCAAACGATGCGTTCGGTGACAGAGGCTGGCTTGCGATCGCCCTTGTAATCTTCTGTATCTGGAGACCGAATATCGGAATCCTTTCCTCCATTTTATTTGGCGGACTTTATATCCTGTATCTGTATCTTCCGACCGGTATGGATCACATGGAATACAAGGAGATCTATAAGATGATCCCATATCTGGTAACAATGGTCGTACTTGTGATCACAAGTATGCGCAACAAGCGGGAGAACCAGCCACCGGCTTCACTTGGACTGTCGTACTTCAGAGAGGAACGATAACAGGTGCTTGTGGGGGGCGGAGTGAAATAGAATGAAAGAGAGATAACAAAAAGAAACGGAGAGGATTTATAGATGAATTATGATGTAGCAATAATCGGTGCGGGACCGGGAGGTATTTTTTCAGCGTATGAATTTGCATTGAAGAGACCGGATCTTAAGGTTGCGGTATTTGAGGCGGGGTATTCACTGGACAAGAGACATTGCCCGATCGATGGCGACAAGGTAAAGAGCTGTATCAAATGCCCGACCTGTGCGATCATGAACGGATTCGGAGGTGCGGGAGCATTCTCCGATGGCAAATACAATATCACAAACGATTTTGGCGGAACCTTGTATGAGTATATCGGCAAGGACAAAGCCATTGAGCTAATGAAGTATGTGGATGACATCAATGTCAGGCACGGCGGAAGTGAGACAAGAATGTTCTCAACTGCCGGAAGTGAGTTCAAAAAGATCTGTATGCAGAATAAGCTGACACTTCTTGAGGCATCTGTGCGCCACCTCGGCACGGATATCAACTATGTTGTTTTGGAGAACCTATACAATGAGCTGAAGGATAAGGTAGATTTCTACTTCCACACACCGGTGGAGAAGATCGAGCTTATGGATGGCGGATATCATCTGATCTATAAGGACGGAAGCATTGATGCCAAGAAGTGCATCATCTCCGTCGGAAGAAGCGGAAGCAAGTGGATGGAGACGGTCTGCAATGATCTTGAGATCCCGACCAGCTCCAACCGTGTAGACATCGGTGTGCGCGTGGAGCTTCCGGCAGTCATTTTTGCACATCTGACTGACCAGCTCTATGAGAGCAAGATCGTATACCGCACGGAGAAATTTGAGGATCGTGTGCGTACCTTCTGTATGAACCCTTATGGAAGTGTCGTAAATGAGAATACAAACGGAATCGTGACCGTAAACGGACACAGCTTTGAGGATCCGAAGAAGAGAACCGAGAATACCAATTTTGCGCTGCTGGTCGCAAAGCATTTTTCGGAGCCGTTTAAGGACAGTAACGGATATGGTGAGAGTATCGCAAGACTCTCCAACATGCTTGGCGGCGGTGTTATCGTCCAGCGTTTCGGAGATCTTGAGCGTGGTAGAAGAAGTACCGCAAAGCGTATCGAGGAGGGCACCGTCCGCCCGACACTGGCGGCGACACCGGGTGACTTAAGCCTTGTTCTTCCAAAGCGTATCATGGATGGCATCATCGAGATGATCTATGCGCTCGATAAGATCGCACCGGGTACTGCAAATGACGACACACTTCTCTACGGAGTGGAGGTCAAGTTCTACAACATGGAGGTCAAGCTGGATGAGCATTTAGAGACCAGACATCCGGGCTTGTATGTGATCGGAGACGGAAGCGGCGTAACCCATTCCCTTTCCCACGCATCCGCAAGCGGTGTCTATGTTGCAAACGAGATTATGGAGGCTATGTAAGCATGGCAGGTTCATCACTAGGCAATATTTTTCGCATAACAACCTGGGGAGAGTCCCACGGAAGGGGCATCGGTGTCGTTGTGGACGGATGTCCGGCGGGACTGCCGCTGTGTGAGGCAGATATCCAGAGCTATCTCGACCGCAGAAAGCCGGGACAGTCGAAGTATACAACTCCGCGCAAGGAGGCAGATGCGGTGGAGATTCTTTCCGGCGTGTTTGAGGGAAAGACAACGGGAACGCCGATCTCCATGGTCGTGTGGAATACAAACCAGCAGTCCAGGGATTACAGCGAGATTGCATCGTACTATCGTCCGGGACATGCAGATTATTGTATGGATGAAAAATACGGCTTCCGCGATTACAGAGGCGGCGGCAGAACCTCCGGCAGGGAGACGATCGGACGTGTGGCAGCAGGCGCGATCGCAGCAAAGCTATTAAAGGAGATGCACATCGAGATCACGACCTACACCAAGTCGATCGGACCGGTCGAGATTAATATGGAGCGCTTTGATATAGCTGCTATGACGAAAAATGCCCTGTATATGCCGGATCAGACGGCGGCGGAGGAGGCAGAATACTATCTGGTGAGCTGCTTAAAGGAGAACAACTCCGTGGGCGGTGTCGTAGAGTGTGTGGTGACAGGGCTTCCGGTCGGACTCGGCGATCCGGTTTTTGATAAGCTGGATGCCAATCTTGCCAAGGCAATCGTATCCATCGGTGCTGTGAAGGGCTTTGAGATCGGAGACGGCTTTGCCGTGGCAAAGAGTACGGGACTTAACAACAACGATGCCTTTTATGTGGCGGAGAATGGAAAGATCGGAAAGCGGACTAACCATGCGGGAGGTACGCTCGGCGGAATGAGCGACGGAACGCCGTTAGTATTCCGCGCGGCATTTAAACCGACACCATCCATTGCGGCAACGCAGCAGACGGTCAATAAGAATGGCGAGGAGATTTCCATCCATATCAAGGGACGGCATGATCCGATCATCGTTCCGAGAGCGGTCGTTGTTGTGGAGGCAATGGCGGCAATCACGATCTTAGATCTGCTGTTGTCCAACATGGCTGCAAGAGTGGACAGAATTGTTGATTTTTATGATAAGAAAATGGAGTAATCTATGGCAACATACGAATTGTTAAAGCAGGAAGGGCGTGCCAAGCGCGGTGTTTTCCATACGGTGCATGGCGACATCCAGACCCCTGTATTTATGAATGTCGGTACGGTCGGCGCGATCAAGGGCGCTGTATCGACACAGGATCTGAAAGAGATCAAATGTCAGGTGGAGCTGTCTAACACCTACCATCTGCATGTGCGCACCGGAGACAAGCTGATCAAGGAGGTCGGCGGACTTCACAAGTTCATGGTATGGGACCGGCCGATCCTTACCGATTCCGGCGGATTTCAGGTGTTTTCCCTCGCGGGATTGCGCAAGATCAAGGAGGAAGGCGTATACTTTAATTCCCATATCGATGGCGCAAAAATCTTCATGGGACCGGAGGAGAGCATGCAGATCCAGTCGAACCTCGGATCGACGATCGCGATGGCATTCGATGAGTGTCCGCCAAGCGTGGCAGACCGCAAATATGTGACCGATTCCGTGAACCGGACGGCACGCTGGCTGCAGCGCTGCAAGGATGAGATGAAGCGCTTAAACGGTCTGGAGGATACCATCAACAGGGAGCAGCTTTTGTTTGGAATCAATCAGGGTGCTATCTACGAGGATATCCGTATCGATCATGCGAAGCGGATTGCAGAGCTGGGGCTTGACGGATATGCTGTCGGAGGTCTTGCTGTCGGTGAGACACATGAGCAGATGTACCACATCTTAGATGAGACAGTACCGTATCTTCCGCTGAAAAAGCCAACTTACCTGATGGGTGTCGGAACTCCGGCAAATATTCTGGAAGGCGTTGAGCGCGGTGTGGATTTCTTTGACTGCGTATATCCGAGCAGAAACGGACGCCACGGTCATGTATACACCAATCAGGGCAAGTTAAATCTGTTCAACCAGAAGTACGAAAAGGATATGAAGCCAATCGAGGAGGGCTGCCAGTGTCCGGCGTGCAGGTATTACAGCCGCGCATATATCCGCCATCTGTTAAAAGCGAAGGAGATGCTTGGCATGCGTCTTTGCGTGCTGCACAACCTCTACTTCTACAACACGATGATGGAGGAAATCCGGGACGCGCTTGACGAGGGGCGGTTCGCTTCCTACAAGCAGGAAAAACTCTACGGAATGGGACAGATGTCATAAGTTTATGAACTCTTAAGAAATTAAGGCTTGCCCTTGCTTCTTAAGTTGTGTACAATAGCAATAGTATTTTAATCAGGAGGAAAAAAGGATGGGTTCATTATTATTATCGTCTGATGCTTCAGTCGGAACCGGTGCCAGCATGATTTCTATGATTATCTGGTTGGTAATCTTATTTGTGTTCATGTATTTTATCATGATACGACCACAGAAGAAGGAACAGAAGAAGAAAGATCTCATGCTCAGTGAACTTGCAGTTGGAGATACCGTTCTTACGACAAGCGGATTTTACGGAACTGTCATTGATCTGGATGATGACATGGTTATCGTAGAGTTCGGAAGCAACAAGAACTGTCGTATCCCGATGCAGAAGGCAGCAATTTCTGCTGTTGAGAAGCCGGACGAAGCGACCGAATAAAGCTTTTTATCCTCTGGCATGCGTCAGAGGATTTTTTTTGAAATAATGGATAAGATATGGATAACAAAATATCAGCAAAAGGAGATTTTACCATGAAAAAGAAACTTATAGCAGCAATGCTTACCGCAGGAATGTGTCTTTCACTTGTCGCATGTGGAACAAATAATGCAGCAGGCAACAACACAGAGACCGAGAACGTTGCAGATACAGAGGTGACACCGACCGAGAACAATACAGAGGATACCGGTGCGGATACTCCGACAGAGGAGAACTCAGCCACAGGTGAGGATCAGGCTTCTCTCGGACAGTCTCTGTACAATATGTTTGTAAATATTGTATCCGAGAACCCGGACGCCGCATCTGCAGATATCGCAAGTGAGTTGATCAGCAGTGATCTGATCGAGTTTTCCGGAGATACAATGGCGGTTGAGCCGGGGCTTCTGACCGGCTTTGGCAACGAGGAGATTACCGGCTTTGAGGATGGAACGATGTTTGCACCGATTATCGGATCAATTCCGTTTGTCGGATATATCTTTACCCTTGGGGATGATACGGATGTGGATTCTTTTAAGCAGATGCTTTCCGACAGTGCAAATCCGCGCTGGAATATCTGCACGGAAGCAGATGAGACCGTCATCGAGAATTCTGGCAACAAGGTATTTTTCGTGATGTGTCCGATCTCATTTGAGGATTAATTACGTTTATGGGAAGGGCAGATGGCAGGAAGCGGTGGCTGCCGGCTATCGTGACCGCAATACTGGCAGTGAGCGTGGTGGGGGCAGGAATCTTCTACGCAGGCACACACAGGAAGGTAAAGGAAGGCGAGATCTATCTGGCACAGGGACATCTTACCAGAATGGAAGCTCCGCTAAATGACAAGATGGTCGCACATGCCTCGCGGCTGTTTAACGAGATCTATGAGAGCTATCTCAAGCCGGAACAGATCACGCCATATCTGGCGGTCATCCCGGATAAGAATTACTATCTGACGGAGGATAAGCAGGAGAGAGCCTTGGACTACGAGGCTCTTGTCCGCGCTTACACAGAGGCAAATCCTTATATGACGTATCTTGATATCACGCAGCTTCTGACGCTCTCGGATTATTACATTACGGATTCCCACTGGCGGCAGGAGGATATTCTGGATGTCGCAAATTTTCTTGCAGAGCAGATGGGCGCACACTTAAATGACGAGTACAGGCTGACGAAGCTGGATGAGCCGTTTTACGGTGCCTATTATGAGGACGGCGAGAACCGTGTCAGTCCGGATACGATCTGCTATCTGGACAGTGATCTGCTGGAAAGCTGTACGGTGACGGATGTCGGGGAGGGAAAGCCGCTCGCCATATATGATGTCGAAAAGGCGAAAGAGGACTTTGCGTATGACCTTTTCCTGTCAGGGACGGTCGCGCTGCTCTCTATCGATAATCCGAATGCAACGAGCGATAAGCGGCTGATCATTTTCCGGGACTCCTATGCGAGCAGTCTTGCACCCCTATTGGTGTCGGGCTATCGGCAGATCGTGATGATTGATATCCGCTATGTGCAGAGTAAAGTGCTTGGAGAGCTTGTCGATTTTTCCGATGCGGATGTACTGTTTTTGTACAGCACGCTGCTTTTGAACAACAGCATGGGAATGAAATAAAACGATAAAGGAGCAGTTTGTCGGAATTTCCATCTTGACATTTTGCCGTTCTTATGAAAAAATGTCTTTACATGCGATGAGCAGAATAGTAGGCATAGCGGAGCCCACAGAGAGGAAACATCTGGTGCGAGTTTCCGGCAGAAGGTATGTCGAACCGGCCTGTGAGCAGTGCAGGGATGAACCTGTACCGGAGGTCCCCGTTATCATGGACAGGCAGCCGTAGGAACGGATTGCGCAGAGTGCAGAGCTGTAAGAACAGCCTGAATTTAGGTGGTAACACGGATACGTTTGTATTCGCCCTAAGTCATTTGTTTGGCTTAGGGATTTTTATTTTATAGGAAAAGGTTCGATATGCTCGGACGGAAAGGTCTGATAA
>ERZ1034998.240-NODE-240-length-37755-cov-7.958568_pt1 | contig 37755 bp, 59 predicted proteins | sample MGYA00520621_ERZ1034998 | MGnify/ENA primary metagenome ERZ1034998 (study PRJEB33766, sample SAMN09781748) | gut metagenome | biome: gut microbiome | host: Homo sapiens | place: Madagascar | study: EMG produced TPA metagenomics assembly of the PRJNA485056 data set... | reverse complement strand
ATGCGGGGATCAGCGGAGGCGTGCCGGACGAGGATAAGCTTCTCCCCGGTGATCTGCTGTATTTCCGGGGCACTGATCCGGATCGCAAGGCCACCGGCTACGTGGGCCATGTGGAAATGTATGTAGGGAATGGTGAGCTTTCCGGCCACGGTTCCGGTGTGGGGCCGACCCGCAAGAACATGAAGGAATACTGTCAGAGCCGCCAGAATCGCAGTGTAGCCGCGCCGATCTATAACCGCGGCCTGATTTGTGTGCGCCGCGGCCTGCCGGAGGACGATTCCGATCGGGGAGAAAACGCATGGAAAGAGAAGCTGACAGATCTGTATGTCACACAGCTGGGGCGTATGCCGGATGAAGCCGGGCTTGCCTTCTGGCAGGAGCAGCTTTCTGACGGGAAGAGTTGGGACGAGGTCTCTGCGGCTGTCATCGACTCTGACGAAGGCCGACGCCGCTATGTGCGGGAGCTTTACGTCTTCCTGCTGGGAAGAGAGCCGGACAAGGCCGGGCTGAATGCCTGGGTGAAGGAGCTGGCTGCCGGAAGAACCCGCGCGCAGGTCTTCCAGGGATTCATCCAGTCGGAAGAGTATAAAAATAAGAGGTAAGAATACCGCCCTCCGGGAGCAGTTCCGGAGGGCGATTTCCATCTGAAGGAGCAGAAATTAAGCGAATTTCCGGCGTCTGCGAACGCCTTAAAATTTTATCGTTAGTGACAAGCTAGTGACAAAGTTTCAAAAAAGCACGCAAAAACGTGTGTTTCCAAATCAATATTTTAACAAAAATTTAGATATTAAAGGATTCTGTACACGAAAAAGCACGGTTTTAAGCCATTTTTTCATGTGAAGATCTCTCCAAAAACGTGTTACTAAGTGACACATTAGTGACAAATTTTTTCGATCTCCGCTCTTAGCTCTTCCAGGTTCCTGTGACCGTATGTATTCTCCGTCACGCTGGTTCCGAGAGAATGTCCCATCAGCACTTTCTTCGTGAACATATCCACGCCGTACTTATCGCACAGCCACGAAAACGTGTGCCTGCAGTCATGCGGCGTGTGTGTTGTCGGTATATTCATCCGTTCCAGCAACTCGCGCATTTGCTTACGAAATATCACAGTGCTTTGCGGCAGCAGTTGCCCGGAGTTCACTTTCAGCAGTCGGATCACGGCCGGACGAATCAAGGGATGGATCGGAACAATACGATTCTTCGAAGCCCTGGTCTTTACACCGCCCTGAAAATATCCTTTTTCCAGATCGATCTTCAGCGTCTTGATCGCGCCGATCCGGAAGCCGGAATAGATCAGAATCAGCAGGAGGTCAGCGGTCGGATCGCCCTCCTCATTCCAGATCCGGTCAATCTCTTCTTCGGTAAAGGGTACGCCTTTTTCGTTGTCGTTCACAATATTGATCTGCGTATAATGCGAATAATCCTTCTCCACGATGTCATACTTCAGAGCGTACTTGTAAACCTGGTGCATAAGATTCAGTACATGCACCTGCATCGAATAGCGAAGGCCGGAGTTGTCCAGGGCGCTCTGCAGGTGATCCAGACGCAAATCCGTCATACGCACATTGTGCAGCTGGGAGAGATGTTGAAAAGCCTCGCGGTACGCATAAATGGTCGAACGTGACGGCGGCTTCTGAGAGCTCATTCGTTCCGCAAGCATCTTCTCATACACTTCCGCAAATGTCAGCGCCCTGGTATCTACGTCGTAAGGGCTCCGATTATATTCAACCAGCGCGTCATAGGCTGTGTACCAGTCCGGGAAGTAGCCGATCGCCTTCGGAACGACCGGCTGGCCGTTGAGCTGATACTCTTTGATCGGCGGCCGGGCCATGTACGGATTCCGGCGCTTGCCGGAGAGCTTCACTACAGATCCGAAGCCGTTGGGGAGCCGCATCGGGCGGCTTTTCTTTCTTGGCATAAGTATTCCTCCTTGGATTGTCCATTTTCTGAAAAAATGGGTACAAAAATAACAGGGTGTGCTTGACCCTGCCCTTCAGATGGTGGTATACTTTACACGTCATTATATATACCTTTCTTTATCTGAAGGGCGACCGGCTTCCTGCGCCAACAGGAGGCTGGTTTTTCTTTGCAGTAAGTAAAAACTCTAATCAATAATTCCAAAAGATTCACATGTCATGGTTGCTCTTTTACCTGACGATAATTTACCGATGATTTCAACATGAGATCCTTTTTCATGAGCTTCAATTGCCCGGTCATAATCGGACTTTTCCAGGTCAACGGTTACTGTTTTACGTTTATCTGTATCGTCAAGATAAACAACGGTGATTTTTCCGGTTCTCCTGGTTTGCACATCTGGAGAGGATTCCAGCTTTTTGATTCTGCCAATAATCTTGGTAGCTGTGCTGGTTTCTTCTTTCAGTGTGTCAATGGCTGTTTGAATTGGCTGATAATAATCGTTGGTCAGCATAATTCTATTTTGTGCATTAGAAGGGGGAGTTATAGTCGGAGACCATTCAGCCATGAATTCAACGCTCGTGTCTTCTCCACTTAAATTTAAGCCGACCAGTGCTTCATAGAAATTTGCGCTTATAAGATTATCGTTACCCAAATTTGATAATTCAGATGTTTCTCCATCGTCTATATGCCTTTTAATTGTTGAAATATTGGACATTAAACGACTTGTTACTTTTCTGGTAAGTGAATTTTCGCATTTTTCTTCGTCCGAAAAAATGCTAAGCTGGTGGAATTCGTTCTTGTTATCAAATTCCGCAAAGGGGCATACAACAGAAACGATGTAGCTTCCAATCTCTGTCTGCCCATATCTGCAACTAGAGAGGAACTTTGAAACTGCATCATCAATGCGCCCTTGATGGTATTTTTTGGGATGTATAATATCCAATGCGGTTGCTGCCAGTAATTTCTTGGCATTTTCATATAATTTTATTGCGTCATCAAATAATATGTTTCCGGCTTCGACTCCTTTTTTGTCCAAGCGAATTTTCAAGATATCCGTATTTGGATTCAACAGATACAGGATCAGCTCTTCAATGGATTTTGATTCTGCTTCGGCTACGATGCTGATCGCTTTATACATTGCTTCGCGGTAATCACGCAGCACCTTATCCATAGGAATTGTAACCTGATAAAAATTATCTTCCCGTTCAAGCTGAAAAATTTTAACATAGGATTTTTTTGTTTGAAAAAGCATCCATCCTGTATCTTTGAGATATTTAACAAAGGCAAGAGGATTTATTTTTTCAGCTAATTCTAAAAAGTCTACAGAATATATCATTCCCATTCCTCCCTTGCTATCTTATCCAGAATATCACATAAAGTGAAATTGCTAATTACATTTGCTTTGTTAATAGATATACTTACGGTCCCGGTATTCTCGGATTCACTCTGACCGGAAAAGCTGGCCCAATACATGCAGCCCTTCAAGAGAAGTTCTTCTGGCGACCATTTGACCCATTCATTACGATCTTCCGGCAATACCAGTAATCCCAAAATGATAGGAGTCGTGGACAGAGAGCATAGGTCATTATAATTTTTTGCTTTCAGTCTATACGTAATAGTATTTCCGTTATCGGTATATTGCGAAGTAGAAGATGTACATTTTAATTGTACTCTTAATTCCGCGTTATATCTACACCCATCTTCCCGGAAAATCTGTTTCTTCAGTATTCCGTCGGTGCTGTCATCATCATGCCTTATAATATCATAAGAGATTCCAGCAGATGCACAAAGTGCTGAAATATAGCTGATGCTAATGTCTTCTTTTATTTGTGTAATTTGCATAAAATCCTCCTCTTATTCTATTGTCAATTTATTTCAACAATGCTCAGATACGGCTCAAAGCTTACCCAGAAGTTACCTACCTGTTTTCCTTCACTATATTTTCCACGGTACATTTCCAACGCGTCCGCAAGGAATTCTTCTGTGACTTCCAGCCGTTCAGCGACCTCGTACCGGTTCCGATCTCCGGCAAGGAAGCATTGGATCAGTCCCCGGAGCCCGATCAGGCGATCGAAAGCAAGGAGACGGGCCCGGCGTTCCTGCTTGCGGTTGGCAACGTCCGTCTGATCGAGGATATTACCAACGTTAGTAATATGGTGCGCGATTTCTTCTGCCAGGATACAGGCACGCTGGCGATAAGAGCGCATTCTGATATTCATGGCAATTATTCCGTCTTTATATAAGGCTTTAATGCGATCGCTTTCAAAATAATAGTCAATAACTTCTATTCCACGGTCAGCAGCTTCCTGCTCCATGATTTCAAGATTATTCAAAAAAATCACCCCTGATTATTTTTTCTGTTTTTAACGAACTCCGCGAATTGAAGGATTTCTTCCAGTTCACTATCGGTATATTTGGCCCCATCGAAGTGGGCTGCGAAGGTGCTTAATTGTGGTTCTTGAATCAGTCCAAGCAGCTCATCTGCGGAAACATTTAGTATATCAGATATCTTTTTTATAGTTTGCACATTTGGTTCACGCTTTCCACTTTCATAAAGCGAATAGGTTGATTTCGCAACTCCTAGAGCATCAGCCATCTGTGTTTGCGTGAGCTGTCTGCGTTCACGTGCAACTTTCAAATTCTCGTTGAACTTTTCCCCCAAAGTGATCACCTCCTCTATTTGCTTTGATTATATATACGCCTCGCAAACCTGTCAATAAAAAAGTTTACAAAATGTAAAGAAACTATTGACAAGTTTGCGAAAAGCAACTATTATATAATAAAAGGAGGTGGGTAATAAATGTTCCGGAATTTAGACGCAGAACAGGCACGATTAAAGCTCACAGATCAGAAAGTTGCGGATAAGCTTGGGATTTCAAGAGTGTCTTACGCAAATAAGAAAAAAACAGGAAAATTCACAACTATGGAAATTAAAGCCTTATGTAAACTTTTCAGTCGCAAGTTTGATTACCTGTTTGATACCGAAGAAGAATAGATTTTCGAAAATGTACAGGAGGACACAACATGGCAAGTTTAAGAACGATGGTAGGAAGATTCCGGAACGAACTCCGTGAGGGCGTTGCTTACGTGGCGTTCTGGAAGAACGGGAGAATCTGGGGCACAGAAGCGTTCTGGTTAGATCCGAGGTACAACACTATTGAGGAGGATGATACCAGAGAAATGTGGCAGATCATTAACACGGATCCGAACGCAATCATTGTGAATGGCTTTGAGAGCTGCCCGTTTGATGGCAAAAGCACAGTCGAACATATGCTGGAACACATTCGATGGAGATATGAAAGTCATCGCTGTCAGCTGGTTGATTTTTACAAAGGCCACTGCAAAGTAAAAGACGAATTCGAAGCGCAGCCAATTATCACGGCAAAGCGGAAGGATGCGGAGCCGGAGGCAAAGAAGCAGGAGTCCCCGCAGCTGATGGAAGCAAAGGAACTGGAACATCTGCAGGAATTGACGCCCACGGAGGACAAGCAGCGCATCTGTAATGCACTGGCTCCGGTGCTTCGCCTGACGCGGAACCTGTATGACTTAGCATACCTGTATTACGATCCAGGGACCGAAACTGTCAAAGCTACGTTTCTGAATGGACACACCAAGACGGTAAATGTGGCACTAGATTCCGGAACCGCAATGATCCGCGATATCATCCAGCAGATTGTATAGCAGGCAGGAGGGAACGAGATGAGACTGATCGATGCGGACACCCTGAAAGAGCACATTCGGGAAGAGTTCGAGCATAACAGGACTCAGAACCAGGCCAGCGCTTTTGTACTGGTAAATGAGAGTGCGATTCAGTGGCTGCTAGAAGATATTGACGCCCGGCCGACCATCCGAGCAATCGAAGCACCGGAAGAGCTGGAATCCTATGAAGAAGCTTTTTGGAACATGATTCAATGTTGGTGGAAGGGGATTATGGAGGTACGAGATGGAAGAGAGTGATGCAAGGGCATTCCTGGGACGTTTCACGAAAGAAGAGCTGATCGATGCGATCCTTTCGAAGAATGACCGCGGGAGGACAGCCAGATCGTTCTGCTGGTCGCTGTATATCGACAAGTGCGACAACTACTGCAGGAATGGCACGCTGGAGGAGATGGATCAGTGGGACGAGCTGGTGAGAGCAGCGCAGGCGATCGGCTTTTGTTGACAGCGAGGGATACGAGATGCTTACGAGAATAAAAACAAAGGAGGCAGCCAGGCAGCTGAGCATCAGCGAGCAGGCTGTGAAGGTGCAAATGCAGCGGGGGCTGCTTCCGATCGGGACGATCATGAACAACGGAGGAACGAGAAACACCTACGTCATCTATCAGGAGTGGCTGGATGAGTGGACGAAGAATGGATACAAGGAGGCAACACAGAGATGAAGTTAAAGATTGCAAGATTAGGAATCAAGCTGATCACGTTGGCAGCATTCGCACAGTTTATTCTGTCGGTCAGCCTTTTCGAACAGCCGGACTGGGAACCGTCGTGGCTGGCAATGCAGATCCCCATGTGGATGGTCAGCCTGGCATGGATTTATGTCTGGGGGGCGTCTGAGAGCTGCTAAAGCTCTCTGGTACGAAAGGAGAATACAATGGAAAACTTGGCGAAAGTAGAGCTGATCGCTCAGCACCTGGAAGCGCGAGCTTCCGGATGGACAAGCTCCGAGCAGAACCTGGACGCTCTGCTGGCGGCTGTTCAGGCAATCGAGCTGCAGGAATCCGGGGAGGAGATCAAGCGGATTGCGGCCGGGCTGAGACTGCCGAAGGTGAGCGCATGAAGAAGGTGACGTATCTCTGTGATCGATGTGGGAAAACGGAAAGATTAAGGAGGAATACAGAGAAGATGAAGACGAAGGATTTGATGGAGTTTCTGAGACAGTTTAATCCAGACAGTGAGATTAGTTTCCTGGTTACTATGCTTAGCTAGAAAACATTGTTTGACCTGAATGAGGTCAATGCAGGCGCGGTTCGTAAGAAAGACGCTCCGGCTGCTCCGTTGTTTATGTTAGATGTAACGGAAGCGGTGAAGATGCCTGACAATATGGTTCAGTTCTGGAAAAGCAAGCTTGCGGAGGCGAAGGTTCAAGAATGACACATTCAGGGCAAAGCGTAACGGAGGAAAAGAACGTGGAAGGTATCATTAAGGTTAGCACGAATCTGGAGGTTAGCACACATACATTTCCAGAAGGAACATTAGAGGAGCAGAGCAAGCAGCTGTGCGCGCTGATTGGCAACGGCTGCACGATGCTGGAAATGGTTCGGCCGAAGCGGCTGTATGGCAATTCAGCGGGCGAGTTAGGGCATACGCTTGAAGTTCTTAAGAAAGGAGAGAGTAAGGCAGTTGGAATGCTGGTAGATGAAGAGTTCCTGTGCAGGGACAATAAGCCGGAAATTAACATGATCGGTTCCTATCTGTATGAAAGCGATAAGCACGGCTTTCCGATTTTGGGGAATATTCTCTTTGTTGGCTTGGAATATGGAGAAGATGGTGGAGTTGACTTCACCGGTATTGAAGAGGGCGTATTTGAGAAGTTATCTGCGCAGCTCCTGATGCTAAGCCTCAACCTCAAATAGGTGGCTCAGTTCTTGGAAAGCAGTTTTGAGGAGGCGAAGGTTCAGGAATGACACATGAAGAATTCATGGAAGCGCTCTATCAGGTGGAGGATCGTCTGGAAGAGCTGCTTCACAAACCGTCTGAGGAGGAGTTCCGGGCGATCAACCTGGTGTATATGTATCACCCGGCAATCAGTCATACATCAGACAAAGGACGAGAGCAGATTGCTGAGCTGTATGCAGTGTTTGGCATGACACTGATCTGGGATATGATTCCCAGGGCAGAGGCGATCCTGAGGGCAAGAAGATGCAGTGACAGAAGCAAAAGTTGCGTATGAGAATGCAGAGCAGGCGCTGGAAGAGCTACACACCTGCGAGAGATTGCCACAGAGCAGGGAATAAAGAAAAGGTCCCGGAGCGCCGAGACGTTCACGGGACCGGATACAAGACACTTACAGTATAAGCGATCAGGGAGAAAAACGCAATGGAAAAAATCTTAGGATATGAAATGACCGTGGGCCCGGACAAGGGAACCTACGTGAGCGCAGAGCAGGCATTTCAGTATGCTCTGGAGCGCATGAAGCAGGAAAACGAAGAGACAAAGGAGGCGTTCCTTGCCTGGTACTATTCCGGCGAAGGCTGGGAAGGCGTAAAGGAGGGAGCGGTATGCTGATGATTGTCCGCTATTCGAAGCCGATCCGCTTCCCTTCCGGCAACTGCAGCAATATTCAGTGTATAAGTGGAGAACCGGAAGAGATCCGGGAGAAAGCGGAGAAGATCGCAGACGAGAACGGCGTCAAAGTGGTGCAGATTGCATAAGGAGGAAAGAGAAGATGAAGTTATATGAAATTGTGGAAGGACTTGTAAAGCTGAAGGAAATAGCAGAGGAGGAAGAAGTGTGTGACGGCGTGATTGCCGACACCCTGGAAGGCCTGGAGGGAGAATTCGAGGACAAGCTGGAAGCGTGCGGCGAGCTGATGCGCCAGTGGGAAGTAGAAGCCGATGCGTACGAGAATGAAGCGAAGGCGGTGGCCAACCGTCTGAACCAGCAGGCACAGCTGCGCCGGAAGAACGTGGAACGCATGAAGGCAGCCATTGAGAATGCCATGAGAACAACCGGCAAGACGAAGGTGAAGACGCATCTCTTTGACTTCGCAATCCGGAAGAATCCGCCCGCGCTGCAGATGGTGCCGGGCACGGTTCCGCCCTTTGAGTTCCTGATTGACCAGGAACCGAAGATTGACAGGAAAGGCATCCTTGCCGCACTGAAGGAAGGCCGAACCATTGAAGGATGTAGCCTGGTGCAGAAGGAGAGCCTGCGGATCAGCATGGGAAAGGAGAAGAAGGATGAATAAGTTCAGATTACTTCGTGCGGATGAGATCGATTGCCGCATTGCACAGATCAGGGAGGACGGTTTGAGCCTGCTGCTTTATAAGGATGCCCGCGTGGATCAGAACATCCTTGACGAGACAGTAGGAGAAATGAATTGGCAGAAGGCCTATTCCAGGGACAACGCAAACTGTACGGTTTCGATCTGGGACAGTGAGAAGAAGATGTGGATCAGCAAGGAGGACACCGGCACGGAGAGCAATACCGAGAAGGAGAAGGGACTTGCTTCCGATTCCTTCAAGCGCGCCTGCTTCTGCTGGGGGATCGGAAGAGAGCTTTACTCCGCCCCGTCCATCTGGATCAGGCCGGAAGACTGCAGGACGTTCGGGAAGAACCAGAGCGGCAAGCTGACCTGTAACGATCGTTTCTATGTGAGCCGGATCGAGTACAGCGACGCCCGCAATATCACCGCCCTGGAGATCATGAACCGGAGCACCGGGAAAGTCGTGTATCGCCTGGGTGGCCAGCGACCGGCAGCAGCCCATTCAGCAGCTCCGACAGCCCAGACAACGAATCAGGCGCCTACAGCTCCGGCTGCTCCTTCAGTGGCTCTGGCCGGAGTTCCTGTGAATCCGGCAGAAGAACTTCTGGTAAATTCGCAGATGATCCAGACGATCCGGAGCGTTGCGGCAGAGTTGAACATCAAGGAACCGAAAGTCATGATGGTTGCGAATGCAAACCGCAGGAAGAGGAACGCAAGAACCACTTCACAGCTGGAAGATTTAACGGTAGATGATTTCAAGTATCTGATGGACGCATTTAAACAGCAGCGAGTGGCGCTGCAGAGAAGAGCACAGATGGAAGCTCAGAGGGAGGCACTACAGACAGCATGAATAAAGTAATTCTGATGGGAAGATTAACCAGAGACCCGGTCGTTCGTTACGGCGGCCAGGATAACCAGATGGCAATCGCAGCCTTTTCCCTGGCGGTGGATCGTCGGGGAAAGAAGCAAGAAGGGCAGCCCTCCGCGGACTTCTTCAACTGCACGGCTTTCGGCAAGGTCGGTGAGTTCGTGGAGCGCTACCTGAAGCAGGGAACGAAGATTCTGCTGACGGGTCGCATTCAGAACGACAATTACACGAACCAGCACGGCGAGAAGGTTTATTCGTTTCGAATCATGGCGGATGAAATCGAGTTCGCAGAGAGCAAAAACGCCAGCCAGGGCACGACACAGGGATCGCAGGAGCAGCTGCCGCCGCCCGTGCCAAATAACGGCTTTATAAACATTCCGGACAGCGTGAATGACGCTGATCTGCCGTTCAATTAAAGGGGTGAGGACATGGAGTTGATAGGGAAGCTCCACGGAATCATCCGGGATATGGTCACCGGGCAATGCCTGGTGACCTTCGCCGTGAACGATTCGGCCAGAGTGGTGGAGCAGAGTGCTGAGCTTCGGGATAAAGAGCTGAATATTAAGGCTACGAAGTATCACAAGCCCCGCTCCCTGGACGCAAACGCCTATCACTGGGCTTTGTGCCATAAGATTGCACATGCACTGCAGACAGACGCGAAATCGATCCACTACGAGTTAATGCTTCGCTACGGAACTCCGCTAGAGAATCCAGACGGAAGCAAGGCTGTCATCTCCGTTCTGAAGGTCGTGGACCCCAGGAGGGCAGGCGTATATGCTCGGAAGATCGGTAGCGGAAGCGTAGAAGGGAAAGAGTTCGATCACTATCTGCTTATTAAGCGATCAAGAGAGTATGATTCGAAAGAAATGGCACACCTGTTGGACGGTACGATTGATGATGCACAGGCATTGGGAATAGAGACCCTCCCGCCAGAAAGATTGAAGAGAATGATGGAGGCACTGGAAGAGCATGAGCGCAGGACGCAGAAGAAGCAAGAGAACAAGAGCATGTGATATTTCGCCTGCTGTCCGCGAGATCGTGAACCGGAGAGACAAGGGCTGCATTTTCTGCCTGGCAGCTTACGAGCTTCCGCAGGGTTATATTCCGGAGCTTTTCCGAATGGAGATCATGCACTTTGTCTCCCGGAACGCCGGCGGCCTGGGCATCCCGGAGAACCTGGCCAAAGGCTGCTTCTATCATCACCGGATGCTGGACCAGTCGCCCAGGCGAAACGAGATGAAAATGATCTTCGAGAGCTATCTGCGCAGCCACTACCCGGACTGGGAAGAGAAGCGGCTGTATTTTACAAAGGAGGGGTCAGGATGATCAAAGTAACCATTCCCGGCCGCTTCGCCGGGATGAATGAGTTCATTGAAGCCAACCGGACCGGAAAGCGGAACTGGAACAAGGCGAATACGATGAAGCAGAGGGATCAGGCGGCACTCCTTGCCATTTTGAGACCTTCCCTGAGAGGCAAGCGGATAAAGTATCCAATTCACCTTTCCTATCGCTTCTATGAGCCGTCTGCGCGCCGGGACAAGGACAATATCTCCGGATACTTCCACAAGATTTTCCAGGACGCCCTGGTGATAGGCGGATGGATTCCGAATGACGGATGGAAAGAGATCGAAGGCTTCGAAGATCACTTCGACATAGATAAAGGCAATCCAAGGATTGAGATCGAGATCCGGGAGGTGAACAGATGAGAGATGAGGATATACTTAAGTATGTTCCACGCGGAAGGAAAAATGCCAGAAGCCGACATATCATAGCGAAAGAAGCAGGAGTTAGCGAGCGAGTATTCCGGGATATGGTGAATCGTCTGAACCGTCAATCGGATCACGATCTGATTATTGCAGACCAGAACAGAGGCGGATATTTCCTTCCAAAGTTTCCGGAGGATGAAGAGTATTGTAATGCTTATATCAATCAGACCTTTAGCCGGGCGAACAAGGAGAAGACGAAGGCATTGGCAATGAAACGTAAGCTGAAAAAGCAGATGGAGAGGCATAGAGAAATGCCAGGGCAGATGACGCTGGACCTGGAAGGAGGAGCGAATGGATAAAGACAAGGATAAGATCAGTAAAGCCAGTTTTCTTTTATACAATTCCTACCGTGTGATGGTGGAGGCACTTCCGGACGCGGATGCGGGCGCTCTGATGAAGGCAGTCTTTGCCCTGGCAGCCGGGGAAGAAGATCCAGGGCGCAATCTCTCCGCCCTGGCGCATATCGTATATATCTTTATCGCGCAGCAGATGGCAGAGGACGAGGAGAGGTATAACAAGCGCTGTGAGAGCAACCGGAAGAGCGCAGCTGCCCGCTGGGACGGCAGGAAGGACGCAGATGAGACCGTAGAGCCGAAGAACGCTGCTCCGGAAGTACAGGAAGCAGAACCGGCACAGGAAGCGGAGAACGTGCCGAGCACAGAACCGGCACAGGAAGCGGAGAACACGCCGGAAGAACCGAAATCTCCCGCCGATTCGGAATCATTCGCAGAATCGGAAGAAATCCTGACGCAGGAAGATGCAAATGGATGCGAACGCATCACGGAAAATGCAAACGTATGCAACCGGATGCAATCGCATGCAAACGCATCCGATAATGATAATGAGTATGATAAAGAGAATGATTTAAAAGAAAAAGACTCCTTCGGAGTCCAAAAAGAAAGCGTTTCGGCTCCGCCTCAACCGGCGGTCGAGATCCCGTTGAAGGACGGAACGCCGTATTCCGTCCCGGAGTCCGACCTGAAGGAGTATCAGGCGCTTTATCCTGGCCTTGATGTGATTCATGAATGCCAGAAGGCCGCACGCTGGTGCCGGGATAATCCCGCCAGGCAGAAGACCCGGCAGGGCGTAAAACGCTTTTTGGGGTCCTGGCTGTCACGGGCGGCGGCTGATTCTGCCCAAAACAGGGTGAACTATGCTCAAAATGGCGGTAAAAATGCCGGAAATGGGAGAACTGCGCCCAAACCGAACCGCTTTCACAACTTTGACCAGCGCGGGACGGATTATGACGCCCTGCTGCGGCTTGTAAACTAGACGATACGGGAGGATACGAGATGGAACACGTGAACATAAACAGCGATATTGGGAAAACGCTGCGCAGATACCGCAGGGAGCGAGGAATCACACAGGAGGAGCTTGCCGTTGCGCTTAATATGGGCATGGCAACGATATCCGCGTACGAAAACGGGAGGATCATGCCTACACCGGATATCGTGAGCCAGCTGATGGCGGAGATGAGCAAGGAGCGCCCCACGTCCTGGGCGGATACCGGCTTCGGTCCCTGGCTGCAAGATGAGCTGAAGGTGAGAGGTATTTCGAATAACTGGCTTGCTGATCAGACAGGGATTGCATTAAGCACAGTTGATCGATATATCAGCGGGAAGTCACATCCTACGTTGCGTCTGGCCAATGAGATCGAAAGAAAACTGCTTTGGTACGACGAAGATCCGGAAGCACGGCGGACAGTGAAAAGAAAAGCGGACAGATACAAAAAGCGTGTTGAAGTGGGCATTTCTCCACGGCGGACAACCGCAGATCTGGACAGCACAGCCATTTACCCGCAGGCGATCGCATCCGTGCGGAGACGGTTACGCGTTGGGCGAAAGGTGACGATCCCTGTGCGGTCGATCGATCTGGAAAATGGATGTTTTCCGACGCTGAAGCGGGAACAAGTCACAGTAACCGGGAATTATGCGTACGTCGCTGCCTTTCGGCGAAAGAACGGGATGCGGGAAAGCTATACCTGACAGGAACTTGTCAAGATGGGAGTGTGAGAATATGCTGTATGAGATAATCGGCAAGGCGGCCATGCTGGAGCAGACCGCGGAAGAAGCCGCAGAGTTGGCGCAGGCCTGCCTGAAGCTGGCACGATACGAGCGCATGGAAAATCCGGTGTATAAGACGCTGGATCAGCTGAAAGCGGATCTGGTGGAGGAAATGGTGGACGTTATTATCTGCATCGATGAGTTAAGGATAGCGGACTCATTGAATAGCTGTATGTGGCGCATAGAGCGGGAGAAGAAAAGACGGATGCTGGAGCGCCTGAAGGAAATAGACGAACGCAGGAGGGCAGCAGATGAATCGATTGACACATGAGCGCTGCAGCGGTATTAAGCCAGGTTACTGGTCACCGCAGCGGAAGGAGATTCTGATTGATCGTTTGGGGCAGTATGAAGATACCGGTCTGACTCCGGCGGAGATCCTGGAACTGAAAAGCAGGCATCGGGAACTGGTAAAAGCAGTAGAGGAAAGCAGGTAGAGAAATCCCCGGCAGGCGTAACACCGGCCGGGGAAGCACTGAGTTATGATTCTTTCGTATCTCTGCAGAGCTCTTCGAGAGAAACACCAAGGGCATCGGCGAGCTTAATCGCGGTAGAGACCCGGCAATCATCACGGTTCTCTACTTCCTGGATGGTTCGCCGGGGAACGCCGCTCAGCTTCACGAGGTCCGGAACAGAGAGCCCTTTACTGGTTCGGATGCTTTTTAGATTCATGGTAATACCTCCATAATTGCGGAATGACATTGGCCAGCGTATACACAGACGCACTGAGAAGCAGGACGCAGGAAGGAACAGACCAGTCAGCAGCCAGCGCACAGATCACAGCAGCCAATAAAAACAGGGTATCAAAACGTAAGGCTTTCATTTTACTTTTTCGGTCGAGTATGGTAAAATCGAGAGGGAGGGGAGTTCCCTCCCTTCTGGATTATTTGAGAGCCTGAATCAGCTGAGCAATGGAAGCGATCAGGGCGGCTGTTGCAGCAACTGCCTTGATAACCAAGCTGATCAGGTTCTCTGTTCTTCTGGTGTTTCTTCTTGACATATCGACCGTTCTCCTTTCCTTGTTGATAATACAATTATAGCACATAAATGTGTGCTTGTCAATGGAAAAAGCACAATTATATGAGCTTTTTACTCTTTACGAAAAAGCAGGAGGCAAAATGGGAAAAGTAACGAAAAAGATGCTGGAGGAGTACCGGAAAACCAAGGCAGATATTCCGATCCTGCAGGCGGAACTGGAAACTATGCGGCAGGGAGAAGCCGGGATTGGAACCAGCGTGATTATGGATTACAAGAAAGGCTATCCCCGGCCGCAGAGTGTATCCGGCTTTGACTGGCCTCTGTACGAGCGGAGGCAAAAAGCCCTGCAGAAGAAACAGGAGACCTGTCAGGCGGTGGAGCGTTGGATAGAAGAGATCGAGGACGGCCGCACCCGCTGCGTCTTCCGGATGTATTACATCGAGGGGCTTGGATGGGAGAAAATCGCCGTAAAAGTGGGATACAGCAAGAGCCCGGATTACCCACGGAAGCTGATCCGGGATGCTTACCTGAAAAAAATGAGAGTAAAATAAAAGTTATCCGTCGAATCCGTTTTATCCGTTGTACAATATAATCAGGCAAAAAGGGTTCCGCCCTTGGAGCTTCCATAAGACGAGTTTTCCCCTGGAAACTTATTCTTTTCACCCCACAGGCCTCCTTCACGGGAGGCCATACCAAAAACAAAGCAGACACCATCGTGAGTCATAAAGTAAATTCCTCCTAGAGGCCGCCCGGCAGAAATGTCAGGCGGCTTTTTCGTGGAGAGAAAGGAGCGCCGGGATGGCATTGACAGAAAAACAAAAGAGATTTGTGGAAGAATACCTGATCGATCTGAATGCCACTCAGGCGGCGATACGGGCCGGATATTCGGCAAAAACAGCGAATGAGCAGGGGGCGCGCCTGTTAGTAAATGTTAGTATCCAGAAAGCAATTTCCAGGGCGATGACGGCGCGTTCGAACCGAACGAATATCAGCCAGGATCGTGTCGTGAATGAGCTGGCGAAGATCGCATTTATGAATATAGCGGATCTCATTGATCAGCACGGGAACCTGAGAGACAATGTCTCCCGTGATGATATGGCCGGTATTGAGTGGATTCGGAGCAAGGGAGTCGAGACGGAGAATGGCTATGTAAGGGAGACTGAATTCCGGGTAACATCCAAACTAAAAGCGCTGGAGCTTCTGGGCAGGCACCTGGGAATGTTTACAGACCGTGTGGAACTCTCTGGACTGCAGGCGGAACAGGGCAAGCTGGATGCGCTGATTCAGCAGCTTCGGGAGTAGCGTATGGGAACCGAACATCTGCTGCTTTCGGATAAGTATAAAGCGTTCCTGCGGTGTGACGCGCCGGTAGAGTTCCTGGAAGGAACCACGGCGGCGGGGAAGACCACGGTAGGGCTGTTCAAGTTCATGCTTAAAGTAGCAGAGTCCCCGAAGAAGCTGCATATCCTTGCGGCCAAGGACATCGGCAGCGCAGAGAAGAACATTATTAACAAGGATCTGGGTATCCTGGATGATTTCGGAGTTCTGGCGGAATACAACGGCAACGGTACGAAGGAAGACAAGATTCCGCATATCCTGTTCCATACATCCAGCGGTGACAAGGTTGTGTATGTCATGGGATATGGAGACAGGAAGAAATGGCAGAAGGCACTGGGAGGACAGTACGGATGCCTGTACATCGATGAGATCAATACGGCGGATATTGACTTTGTGCGGGAAGCGGCGATGCGCTGCGATTACCTGATCGGGACGCTGAACCCGGATGATCCGAATCTGCCAGTATACAAGGAGTTTATCAACTGCTCCCGGCCATTGCCGGAATGGGAAGCAGAGACGCCCAGGGAAATACGAGATGAATTGAAAGAAGAACCAAAACCCGGATGGGTTCACTGGTTCTTTTCTTTTACCCATAATCTGGGACTCAGTAAAGAGAAGCTGCAGAAAATAGTATCCAATACGCCCAAAGGCACGAAGATCTATAAGAACAAGATCGAAGGCCTGAGAGGAAAAGCGACCGGACTGGTATTCCCTGGCTTCAACAGGAAGAAACATGTGATATCGGCAGCATGGCTGCATCAGCAGATCGAGGAGGAGCGGATCGCCTTCCGGAAGTTTACCGCCGGACTGGATACGGCGTATTCTTCGAAGTCTCCGGATACGATCGCAATGATCTTCCAGGGGATCACGACAGACCGTAAGCTGATCACGCTGGCGGAGAATGTGATCAATAACACAGACCTGGATCAACCGATCGCGCCGAGCGATGTGGCAGTGAGACTGGTATCTTTCCTGGAGCAGTGCCGGAAGGAATGGGGATTTTCGAAAGATATCTTCGTGGATAACGCCGATCAGGCCACCATGACAGAGCTGGCAAAGTACAAGCGCCTGAACGGATGCCTGTACAATTTCTGGGACGCCTATAAGAAGTTCGGCATTCTGGATCGTATCAAGCTGCAGCAGGGATGGATTCAGCGAGGGGATTACCTGGTACTGGATACCTGTGTGAATCATCTGAGCGAACTGGAACGATACAGCTGGGCGGAAGATAAAGACATGCCCGAAGACAGAAACGACCACACGATCAACGCGAACCAGTACGGATGGATTCCGTACCGGTCCATGATTGGTCTCAGGGAGGAAGAAAGTTGAGCATTATGGAGAAGATCAAGACAGGTCTTCGCAGCTGGCTGAACATCCAGACGGCAGCGAAGTACAGCATAAACATCATGGAGATGGCGGACTTTGAATTATCCGCAATTATGAACCGGATCTGGTATCGGGGCGACAGTAACGAGCTGGATCAGCTGTATGCCCAGTGTAATTCCTATGCGGATAAATACAAGTTCTGGGCGTCGCACAGCTCTCCCGGCATGGAGATCCGGAAGCTGCACACCGGCCTTCCCCACCTGATTGTACGGATTCTGGGAAGTATTGTCCTGGCGGATATGAATGATTTTGATTTCGATGACGCAGGAGCCAAACAGCTCTGGGACGCCATTGACGAAGAAAATCATTTGCGGTCGCTGTTGGAAGAAGTTCTGAAGGATGTCCTTGTAGTGGGTGACGGAGCTTTTAAAGTGACCTTTGACACGACGCTGAGCCAGTATCCGATCCTGGAATGGTATCCGGGAGATCAGATCGAGCTGACTTACAACCGGAAGCGCCTGCAGGAAGTCATCTTCAAGACGCCATACAAGGCAAAAGGCCGCCAGTACGTACTGTGTGAACATTACGGAAAAGGATATATCCGCAATGAACTGTATGCAGGTGAGAACATGGTTCCGCTGGACACACTGGAGCAGACAAAAGGACTGAGCGACTGGACTTTTGATGAAGATCTGATGATGGCGATTCCGTTCCGTGTGTATAAGTCAGCGAAGTATGAAGGACGCGGCGGCTCTATATTTGACAGCAAACTGGACAGCTTCGATGCGGTAGATGAGGCATGGTCACAGTGGATGGACGCGCTGAGAGCCGGAAGAGCCAAGACATACATCCCGGAATCCTGTATTCCCAGAGATCCGGAGACAGGTGCTTTCCTGCAGCCGAACGCTTTCGATAACCGCTTCATCGCATCCGGTGACAACATGGCGGAGGGTGGTAAGAACCAGATCAGCACGGAGCAGCCGGCAATTCCGCATGACAGTTACCTGGCATCGTATATCACAGCGCTGGATCTGTGCCTGCAGGGAATCATCAGCCCCAGTACATTGGGAATCGATACGAAGAAGCTGGACAATGCGGAAGCACAGCGGGAGAAGGAGAAGACAACGTTGTATACCCGCAATGCGATTGTAGAGGCGCTGCAGGAGATACTTCCGCAGGTGGTGGAGGCGTGTGTGAATGCCTGGCGTCTGCTGAATGGTCAGGCGATGAAGCCGGTGGAAGTGGATATTCCGTTCGGCGAATATGCGAATCCCTCCTTCGAGTCTCAGGTGGAGACAGTATCAAAGGGCAAGACCGGAGGCATCATGAGTATTGAAGCATCCGTGGAGGAGCTGTACGGCGATTCCAGGGACGAAGAGTGGAAAGCGGAAGAGGTTGCCAGACTGAAAGCAGAGCAGGGCATTGCGGAGCTCTCAGAACCGGAGGTCAGCACAGAAGGAGTACAGATCAAGGATGATGAAGGTCAGAGTGATGAACCGCCTGTACCAGATGAACAGGAAGGAATACCGGGAACTTCTCAGAGTAGCGTCTGAGCAGGTCCCTTTTGGCATCTATGCGGTAGAGAAAGACGATTACGCGGAACTCCGGAATGATCCCTGCGAGAGCCTTACACAGCTGAAGCAGAAGATCCGGGAATACCGTGGCCAGGGCTTTCAGGTACATAGCAACAGAGGATAAACCGGATGGCAGAGGAATACGACATTTCACAGGCTTTCGAGCGAATCGAAGAAGAGTTGATTGCATCCATGATCCGGAATATGGACCGGCACCGGGCAGAGGAAAGCGCATACGGCTATGAATGGAGCCAGTGGCAGGCAGAGCAGCTGCGGAGCCTGGAACATTACCGGGCAGAGAACCAGAGAACATTCGGTAGGCAGTTTTCCTCCCTGAATCAGCGGATTGAGAACGCAATCCGGGCCGCACATGAGGCCGGAGGCATGGAGCAGGAAGAAGAAATCCTGGATGCGATCCGCCGGGGCTTTACCGGATACAGTCATCTGCCGGATGCTATGATCCAGGGCAACTTCTTCCGGGTGAATCAGAGAAAGCTGGATGCGCTGATCCAGGCGACAACGAATGATATGCGGACAGCGGAGACAGCGATTCTTCGTATGGCGAACGACCAGTACCGGAGAGTCGTATTCGATGCGCAGGTATATGCCGCGAGCGGCGCCGGTACGTATGAGAAGGCTGTTGACATGGCCACGCATGACATGCTGGCGGCCGGTCTGAACTGTGTCCAGTATAAGAACGGCGCAAGGCATACGCTTGCCGATTATGCGGATATGGCGATTCGTACCGCCTGCAAGCGAGCAAAGCTGCAGGGAGAAGGCCAGATGCGCCAGGAATGGGGCGTCTCCACGGTAATCATGAATAAGCGTGGAAATCCTTGCCCGAAGTGCCTGCCCTGGGTAGGAAAGGTACTGATTGATGATGTATGGAGCGGAGGAAGCCGCAAAGACGGGCCTTATCCGCTGATGAGCACGGCGATCGCAGCCGGGCTGTACCATCCGCGATGCAAGGATGGCCATGCAACTTACTTCGAGGGAATCAGCACACCGCCGGACAGCAGGTTCACAAGAAAAGAACTGAAGCAGATTGAGAAGGACAACCGGAAGGAAGCTCAGAAGCAATACGCAGAGCGCCAGCGGGGGAAGTTCGGAAGGCTGGCAGACTATTCTCTGGACCCGGAGAACAAAAGACGGTACACAGCCAGAAAAAATGCCTGGGAACAGGAAAAGGCAGTTGAAAAACGCGCTCATCCTGCTATAATGGAATCAGATCTTGGAGCCTTTAAGGAAAAGCTGAGAAAAGATGCCAATATCAATAAAGAGTACTATACCTGCCTGAAGGAAAAGTTCTCACATGGAAGTGATGATGCAAAAAGACTATTTGCAAAATATGCTTCCAGGGAAACGATTGCGGATAGCTATTTAGAAGGTACGGCACATTATGAATCAACTGTAGATAAAATATTCATGCACTATGGATATGATTCACATAATCCAAGAGGCGCTGGCGCAACATGGTTCCATGAGCATGGACATTTGATCGATCATGCACTGGGAGAGATATCCAATAACAAGAAGTTCTTATTGCGCTTGCGAGCTGATGCCTTTACATATCAGAAATGGTACCAAAACAGCTATGGTATAGAGAATATAGAAGCGGTAAACAGAGAAATATCTAAAGATCTATGTGATATGAGAAAGCATTCGGCTGTTTCAGACATATTTGAAGGTGTTACAGGTGGAGAAATCGTTGGATGTGCCTGTCACGGTGTAGAGTACTGGAAAAAGCATCCAGAATATGTTACTTCAGAAGCGTTTGCCCATATGTTTGAAGCACAATTTGACAGTGTAAGGTATGGCGAAATGAAGAAGTATTTTCCGAGTGCTTTAAGTTTTTTTGAGAAAATGATGAAGGAGGTGCCAAAATGAAAAAAAGATGTTTTAAGGCTTGCGAAAAGTTTATAGATCATTTTGGCTACTGTGCAGCATTTCCTAAAAATCTGGAATTTGACCAAGACGAGTATGCCGATGAGCTTTTAAAGTGCATTAAAGATAACTTTGATTATACGATTGAAAAGTATGGAACAAAAGTTCCGGAGAAGAAACCGTATCCAACAACATTTATCGATTAAAACAGAGGGAAACATTATGGTGATTCGTGAATATCCTAAAGAGATACAGGAGCTGATGGCTATCTATGAACCATATGCAAATAGGATTCATGATGGAAAACTTGAAAATGCACCAAAGAAAGTAATAGAGGCATTTGAAAAAGTAAAGAAATGGGCATGGGAGCAGGGACAATAGATGTTTTGAATGCGGAAGCTCTTTTGAAAATTGAAGGTGATCAAATGACGAAGGAAGAATATGAAAAAGCGTTAGAAGAACGCGAAAAGGCGTGGAGAGATGAACCCATGAAAGCATTTCCATTGACAAAAGAGGAAATCGAGCAGTTAAAGAAAGAAGGACGAATTTAAGGCAATTCCGTTAGCTGCAAAACGAACGATATATTAAAAGCCACCCACCACCCGGCGGGTGGTTTTCTTATGCCAGGAAAGGAGAACACATGATCATTACAGGAATGAGCCACTATGAAAGTGTATGCAAGAGAAAGCTGGTTGAATGGTACAATAAAAATCGCCCGGAGACACCGATTAATCCGAGCAATGTCTATATTGTATGGAGCTGCAAGACTCTCCAGAATTATAAGTGTCTGGCAAGTACCACGGTCAGCGGAGACGGAATCTATGCGGAGTATACATATAACGGCGATAAGCAGGAGCTGTACGAAGATGTATATGTCAAGATTTCGAACACCTGCCATACAGAAGAGTAAGTCATATATTTAGGAGGAAAAAAATAGATGAAAGCAATGTTATCACAGCCAATGGCTGGCAAAACCGATGAAGAGATCGTGGCTACCAGAGAGAGGGCAATTCAGGCACTGAAAGAGAAAGGATACGAGATTGTAAATACACTGTTCTCAGACGAATGGTATAGCAACGAGAGTATGAGTGCGCGAGGGGTGGTCAATATTCCACTGTGCTTTCTGGCGAAATCGCTGGAGAATATGAGCCTGTGTCATGCAGCGTATTTTTGCAAAGGCTGGGAACAGGCACGCGGCTGCCGCATTGAGCATGATGCTGCAAAGGCTTATGGATTGGATATCATTTACGAAGAGTAAGTCCTAGAAAAGCGATAGCGAAGTCATAGAAAGTCATAGAAATGCGATAACAACGCGTTTATTGAGTTAAGTAACACGAAAACGAGTTAGTAACTCGAGTTAATAACTCAATAACGTGTTATTTTTTTACTCTTTTTTGCCCGAAGGCGTAAAACTACGCGGAGACACCGGGATAACAACTGATCGGGAGACACCCATAAAACTGACATGGTGAGACACACCGAAAACTGAAAGGAGCACGAAGACCATGAGACTGAAGACCATTTGTTTTTACGCACCCGATGGAAATGGCGGAGCGGAGCCGCAGGCAGGTGATCCTGCTGGAGGAGCTTCCGGCCAGAACCAGCAGGAGAGCGGACAGAACGCCGCGTCTCCAAGCTTCGATTATGAGAAGCTGGCTGGTATTATCCAGGGCAAGCAGAATGTAGCGGAAGACACTGTGCTGAAGAACTATTTCAAGCAGCAGGGACTTTCTCAGGCAGACGCAGAAGCGGCGATCGCTGCCTTTAAGCAGCAGAAAGCAGACTCTCAGCCGAATGTGGAGGCCATGCGGGCACAGCTTAACGCCGCGCAGGCCGAGAGCAGACGCCTGCTGCTGGAGAATGCGGCCACGGTATCCGCGATCGAGATGGGGATGGATGCCAGGACGATCCCGTACCTGTTAAAGATGGCAGATTTGACGAACTGCCTGTCACAGGATGGCAAGGTGGATGACGAAGCCATGAAGAAGGCGCTGAACCAGGTGCTGGAGGATGTTCCGGCGCTGAAGCCGACGGAAGGTTCGAAGCACGGCTTTGTCCAGATCGGGACCGGCGGAGGCAGTGAGAAGCCGGAAGGAGGCAATCCTCCGACTCCGATGCCGACAAAGCGATGGAACCGGTTTCATTAACACGAATCAAACGAAAGGAGCATAAACAATGCCGAATTTAAACTACGCAGAAGCATGGAGTCCGGAGCTGCTGGAGATCCTGATTCAGGGAACTCTGACTTCTCCATTTGTAACCGATAATGTAAGATGGGTGGGCGTGAAGACCTTCCATTTTACCCAGATGAGCACGACCGGTTTTAAGAATCACAGCCGGAAGGGCGGATGGAATACCGGCGAGTACACCCAGAAGGATGTTCCCTACACGCTGGCCCATGACAGAGACATTGAGTTTCTGGTAGATAAGGCGGATGTGGATGAGACCAACTCCACCGCATCGATCCAGAACATCAGCCGTGTCTTCGAACAGACTCATGTGGTGCCGGAGACGGACGCACTGTTCTTCTCCAAAGTGGCTCAGGCAGCGCAGAAAGAGGCTGATTACCATTCGAGTACAGCAGCAGCCGGATATACGAAGGCCAAGGTCTTTGGGATGCTGAAGGACATTCTGAGCAAGGGCAAGCTGAGACGTTACAAGGCGAACGGTTCCCTGATTATGTATGTGACTTCCGCGATCATGGATGCGCTGGAGCAGTCCACGGAGTTCACCCGCAAGATTGAGATGACTCAGATTGCGGAAGGCGGTATGGGAATTGAAACCCGTGTTACAGACATTGACGGTGTGACCGTGATGGAAGTCATCGATGATGAGCGCTTCTATGATGCCTTTGACTGGGAGCCGGAGAAGGGCGGATTCCAGCCGAGAGCGAAGAAGGCGGAATCGGATACCGGAGCGGGCGATGGAGTGACCGGCGCGCACAAGATCAATGTCCTTGTGGCCTGCCTGGAGACCTGTAAGACGGTTCCGAAGATCTCCAGTATCTACTTCTTCGAGCCCGGCGCACACACCAAGGGTGACGGCTATCTGTACCAGAACCGCAGCCTGTCGGACACTTTCGTTCTTCCGAACGGTCTGGACGGTAAGATCGACAGTATCTTCGTCGATGTGGATACCGCGGAGACGACCTGATAAGGAGACAAAGTATGGCATATAAGGCGTATGTGACACCAAAGTACTATCTGGAGACGTACCGTGGCACATCGATCCCGGAATCGGAGCTTGACCTCCGGCTCCGGGACGCCAGCCGGCATATTGATTCCCTGACTTACAGCCGCATTGTAGGTCAGGGATTTTCTGCATTAACGGAGTTTCAGCAGGATGTGATCCGGGAAGTTGTATGCCGTCAGGCAGACTTCGAGGCGGAGAACCGGGAGGCGCTGGACTGCGCGTTATCCTCGTACTCGATCAATGGCGTAAGCATGACGCTGACCGCCGGATGGAATGTATTCCTGGATAAAGGCGTGGCGATGCCGCGCGAGCTGTACAGTCTTCTGGAACAGACCGGACTGACGTTCCGGGGAATCGGGAGGTAGTTGTTATGAAGTATCCTCAGCTGGTTCCGTCGTGGACATGCCGGACGCCGATCCATGTGGAGCTTAACCGGGAGGGAGTATCCGAAGACGGCGAGCCGCTGCTGTGTCTTACGGCGGATCTGATGTGTAACTGGCAGGACAGCGCGAAGATTGTGCGGACGGGAGAGAAGCAGTATACGCAGCTCTCCGGGGTCGCGGTCTTCCCCGGTGATATTGCACCGGATCTGGCAGTGATTTCTTCCGGAATCGTAGTGATCGGAGAGGAGACGCGGCAGATTCTGCAGGGAACCAAGGCCAGGAACCCGGATGGCAGTGTGAATTATACGAAGCTGGAGGTGGTCTGAATTGCGGGCGAACAGTCGAATCCGAATCAATAATGGCCGCCTGCGGCAGCTGACACAGGCATCGATCCGCGCGCTGGAGCAGACCGCGGAGGCTTTGCATACGGAAGAAGTACAGGCACAGGTGATGCCGTTTGATACTGGCAATCTGCAGAATGACAGTACCTTTGTGGATACGGAGCAGAGTTCGAAGGGGACGGTTTCCCTGGTGAATGCCACCCCGTATGCCAGACGTCTGTATTACCATCCGGAATACGAGTTCCAGAAGGATGAGAACCCGAGTGCTGGTGCTGCCTGGCATGAACCGTGGATGGCCGGAGGAAAAAAGCAGAAGTTTGCCAAAAACGCATTCAAGGAATTTTACCGAAGGGAGGCCGGCGTATGATCGGACTTGCAGATGTCCGTGACTGGCTGAAGGGCTTTGCCGGTGCGGAGAATTACTATATCGGAACGCTGGACAGCAAGAAGCCGAAGTCTCTGGGCGTGTACCAGAGAAAGCCTTCCGGAGAAGCACATATTGCGATCGGCGGGCTGGACTGCACTTCCTATGATACCAAGCAGCTTTCTCTTCTGCTGCACTGGAATAAGAACGCCAGGGAGACAGAAGAAAAGGCGGTACAGCTGTTTCGGCAGCTGCAGCAGGCAGAGGATGTGACAATCGGAGATACCAGAGTTTACTATATCCGCCTGATGGTACCGGAACCGGTGGATGTGGGGCCGGATGACGCCGGAGTATATGAACGGGTCATCTGGCTGGATTTGATCTATGAAAGGAGTAATTGAGAATGGCACAGAAGAAGACGGGCGTACTGCCCTGCTATGAGAATCAGTTTCAGATTGATACGGCGGCATCCGGAGCGGAAGCGTCGTACAAGAATATTGCAGACTGCGAGAGCTTCTCTGTAAGCTTTGACAATGGTGTGGAGGAGTGGACGCCTTTCGACACGGAAGGATGGACCCGCAGACTGATGACGGCCAAGTCAGTGACGATCTCCGTTACGGCGAAGAGGAATATCGGCGACCCCGGTAATGATACGGTGGCCGGACTGGCGTTTGTGAACGGCAGAGACGCGGAGAAGAGCTTCCAGTGGACGTTCCCTGATGGTACTGTGATTTCTTTCCCCGGAGCGGTTATCAGCGTAACAGCGCTGTATTCCGGTGATTCCACCAATGTGGCGCCGCTGGAATTTGAAGTAATGAGCAACGGCAAGCCGCAGATCACCGCAGCAACGCTGTCGGAGTAAGGAGAGCAAAGCATGATTGTTGATATTACAGATAAGCTTAACTTCGAGGAGTCCCCTAAGCTGAAGATTAAGAATGTAACCGTTGAGGTGAACGCAGATGCGCCCACGATGCTGAAAGTAATGCAGCGCCTGGGCAACGGGGACGACATGAAGCCGAAGGATATCTCGGACATGTATGAACTCCTTTTCGATGAGAAGGAGAGAAAGAAGCTGGACGCCATGAAGCTGAGCTTCAACGACTTCCAGACGGTGATCATGGGAGCCGTGTCTGCGGTAACCGGCGTCGATATGGACGAGGTATCCGCGAAAAAAGAGGACTGACCCATACTATGATCTGTTCGAAGACTTTGATCTGATTCTGTCTTCGATGCGGTCACAGTATGGGCTTAGCCTGGCATCACAGGAATTCCGACAGATGCGCTGGGACGAGTTCGCGGCGCTTCTGTCCGGCATCGGGCCGGAGACGGCCCTGGGGCGAGTGGTGGCGATCCGGTCGGAGACAGACCCGGATATCCTGAAGCACTACACGCCGGAGCAGAGACGGATTCGGGATTCCTGGATGGCCAGAAACAGGGAAAACGTAAGTAAGGAACAGATGGCGGACGCCCTGGAGAATATTAAGCGGGCACTGATCCAGATGGCGGGAGGAGGTGGTTAAATGGCAAGAGACAGTGTGGGAGAGATTGCCCTGGATCTCTCATTAAATTCGAATGGATTTAAAAAGCAGCTGTCAGGGATCGCGGATATGGCAAAGAAAGCGGGGGCTATGATTGCCTCCGCTTTTGCTGTCAAGAAGCTGGTAGAATTCGGGAAGTCCTGTATTGAGCTGGGCTCCGATCTGGCGGAAGTACAGAACGTTGTGGATGTTACGTTCCCGCAGATGAGCGCCCAGGTGGATCAGTTCGCGAAGTCAGCGGCCGCTTCCTTCGGTTTGTCGGAGACAATGGCCAAGAAGTACACCGGTACCTTCGGCGCGATGGCGAAGGCGTTCGGCTTTACGGAAGAGCAGGCCTATCAGATGAGTACATCTCTGACCGGCCTGGCCGGTGACGTAGCTTCCTTCTACAATATTTCGCAGGATGAAGCCTACACGAAACTGAAGTCGGTATTTACCGGCGAGACGGAGAGTCTGAAGGATCTGGGCGTGGTAATGACACAGACAGCTCTGGACAGCTATGCGCTGGCCAATGGCTTCGGAAAGACGACATCGCAGATGTCGGAAGCGGAAAAGGTTGCGCTGCGCTATCAGTTCGTTCAGAATCAGCTGACGGCGGCTGCCGGGGATTTTGCCAGGACTTCCGATGGCTGGGCGAACCAGGTGAGAATCCTGAGCCTGCAGTTCGATAGTTTAAAAGCGACCATCGGACAGGGGCTGATTAATCTGCTCACTCCGGTCATCAAGGTCATTAATATCATTATCGGTAAGTTGACCACGCTGGCGAATGTCTTTAAGGCATTCACGGATATGATTACCGGGAAGAAATCTTCCGGAGGTGTCAGCAATGTAGCCAGCGACCTGTCCAGCGCCTCCAGTGCGGCAGATTCCCTGTCCAGTTCCACCGATAAGGCTGGCAGCTCCGCGAAGAAGGCCGCGAAGGAATTTAAGCAGCTGGCGGGCTTTGATACGATTTCGAAGCTCTCTGACAGCAGTGATTCGGATTCCGACAGTGGTTCTTCCGGAGGCTCTTCCGGCGGTGGCGGAGGCGCTGCGAACGTTGACTTCGGAGCGATTTCTCTGGACAATACCGCCCTGGATGTGCTGGATGAGAAGACGCAGAAGATCATGGATGACATTCAGAAAGCCGTTCAGCCGACGATCGATGCGCTGCACCGATTATGGGAAGGTGGTCTGTCAGAACTGGGAAGCTTTGCACAGACGGCTCTGCAGGACTTCTATGATCATTTTATCTCATCGGTAGGAGAGTGGGTTCTGGGAGAGGGACTTCCGCGCTTAATCGATCTGCTGAACCAGCAGCTCTCTTCGATTGACTTTGATAAGATCAACGATGCGCTGGTAGGGTTCTGGGATGCCCTGGCTCCGTTCGCGGTCACGATCGGCGAAGGACTTCTGGACTTCTATGAGCATGTGATGGTTCCGCTGGGAACCTGGGTGGCAAATGAAGCCGTTCCGAGGTTCTTTGATACGCTGTCGATTGCGATATCAGCGGCGAATTCCATCCTCGAAGCACTTCGGCCGCTGTTCGTATGGTTTTATGATGAAGTCCTGACACCGATTGCAAGCTGGGCAGCAGATATCTTTCTGGATGCTTGGGACGCAATCAATGAGACTCTGAGTGATTTCAGTGACTGGTGCGCGGAAAATCAGACGACAATTCAGAATATTGCAATCGCAGTTGCGGCGTTCTTTGCGGCCTGGAAAATTTCCACATTGGTAGGTGGATTTATCAGTTTTGCATCCTCCGGTGATCTTGCAATAAAAATGACGAGTTTGTTGTGCAAAGGAGCATCTTTACTTGCAAAAGCGTTTACATTCCTTACAAGCCCGGTCGGCATTGCTACTGTTGTACTAGGAACCCTGATTACGATCGGTGTTTTGGTCTATAAGAATTGGGATACCATCAAGGAAAAGGCGATTGAAATTTGGGGAGCACTTTCCGCGTGGTTTTCCGAGACGATCGATGGAATTGTAGGATACTTTACCGGTTTGTGGGAAGGAATTCAGGATATATTTACGAATGCTGCGGAATGGCTTTCTGAGAATTGGAATGCAGCCAAAGAAACAGCAATGGAAGTCTGGGGAGCACTTTCGGACTGGTTTTTGGGTTTGATTGATGGAATCATAGGATATTTCACTGACCTTTGGAACGGAATTCAGGATGCATTTGCAAAGGGTGCAGAATGGCTTTCGGAGAACTGGAATGCAATTAAAGAGACGGCGATGGAAATCTGGGGAGCGATCTCCGACTGGTTTTCTGAAACGATTGAAGGAATTAAAGGATTCTTTACCGGCTTGTGGGAAGGAATCCAGGATACTTTTGCCGAAGTTGGCGAATGGTTCCAGGGAATTTTTGAAGGCGCTATGAAGGCGATTCGAAAGGCTTTCTCCACGATCGGAAGCTTCTTCACCGGATGCTGGAATACAGTGAAGAGGGTATTTTCATCGGTTGGCAGCTGGTTCTATGGGATTTTCTCCGGCGCCTGGTCGAAGATTACAAGTGCATTCTCCAGTGTGGGAAGCTTCTTCAGCGATGTATGGAGCGGCATCCAGGAGGCATTCAGCAGCGTGAGTTCCTGGTTCCATGATACTTTCACAGAAGCCTGGACAGCGGTAAAGAATGTATTCTGTACCGGCGGCGAGATCTTCTCCGGAATTGTGGACGGTATTCTGGATGGCTTGAAAGGGGTAATCAATGCGATTATCAGAGGCATCAACGATGTTATTGCGATTCCCTTTAATGGCCTGAACAGTGCACTGGACAATCTCAGAAGCATTGAAATTCTTTCTATGAAGCCGTTTTCCTGGCTGCCTTCCATCAGCGTTCCGCAGATCCCGGAGCTGGCTCAGGGCGGATACGTGAAGGCGAATACGCCGCAGCTGGCTCTGATCGGTGATAACCGGCATCAGGGCGAGGTTGTGGCGCCGGAGAATAAACTGCGGGAGATGGCAGCGGAAGCATCCGGAACAGGCAATGCGGAAGTGATACGTCTGCTGAAACAGTTGATCGAAATCGTGGAAAGCATGGATCTGAATGTGATTCTGGAGTTCCGCGGGCAGTTGTCCGCGCTGGCCAGAACACTGGAGCCCTATATGGAGCGCGAGAGAAATCGCAAGGGCAGAAAACTGACAACAGGAGGTGTCGTGATTGGGTAAACTGATCCTGGACGGGAAAACCTACGATGTGGATGTACGGAGCATTAAGAGAAAGTTTCAGATACTGGATGGATCGGAAGCGACCCGCGTGCTCTCCGGCAGCATGATCCGCGATATCATCGGCACGTATTATAACTATACGATGGAGATTGAGACGGAGAAGCTGGGGCGTGCAGCGTATGACAGCTTATACGAGACGCTCTCTGCGCCAGTAAACAGCCATCACATGGTTGTGCCTTACGGTCAGACAACGCTGGAAGCGGATTTTTATGTTACATCCGGAGAGGACGCGGTCTTCCGTGAAGACTCTTCCGGCAGAACATGGAGCGGTCTATCTATTGATTTCATCGCAATGGAACCGGCAAGGAGGCCATAGATGGCAGCAAATTTTGAATACAGCATGATACCGTCCGGAGCTCAGGAGCATTGCTTTCCTGAGCTCTTAAAAGTGGCGGACAATCAGATCGGGAATCTGGCATTGTGCTTCCCGAAATACAGCCGTCTGGATGGCAGCGTAAAGAATGCAGCGAAGCAGGAGATTGCGGGGTGGGTATCGAAAAAGATGTCGGATAAGAACGGCAGCTTCTCCACATACCCAAGCATAACATTGAAATTTGCCAGGGCAAAGAACTGCAGTGGAATTTCATTGAGTTTCAACCGGACTTCCGGGGATTTTGCTAATTTCCGTATTCTGTGGATGGACGCTTCCGGCACAGTTCTGAAGTCGGAGAGCTGTTCTCCGGCAGACCCGGAGGTTTCTGTTTTTACAGAACTGTCGGGGATTGCTTCGGTGAGGCTGACTTTCCAGAGCACGAACCGACCATACCGGCCGGTATTCCTGGAGCGGGTGGAATTCCTGAACCTTCGCGCCTATGAGAGCTTCAAGTTGGTCTATGATGAGCTGGCTCCGGGCGCAGCGGAAAATGCGGTGTTCAGTTCTACGGCGAAACGGCCGGAGATCACAGAATTATCCTGGCTGACGAGCGGAGAGAGTCAAAACCTCGCTTTGTGCCTGCCGAAATACAGCCGTCTGGACGGAACTTTTCGGAATTACAGCAGCAGTAAGATGGCCGGATGGGTCTCACAGGCGATATCCGATAGCAGCGGAGCATTTGCCAGCGCACCGGCTCTTCACTGTGAACTGGGAGGCGGCTACTATTCCAGTGCAGGCATTCATATCCGCTTCGGGCCGAGTGAGAGAGATTACTGCAGCAGTATCACCATCGACTGGTATAACGGTGATACGGTTCTGGCCAGTCAGGACTTCACGCCGGACAGCAATGATTTCTTCTGTGAAAAGTCAGTGGAAAACTATACCGGTATTCAGATTACCTGCAAAAAAACGAACTTCCCCTACCGGCCGGCAGTGATTCGGCTGATTGAATTCGGTCATGAAATCGTTTATACGACGGACCATGTGGATGGAAACGAGATTCTTTCTGAAGTCTCTCTGCTGTCGGATGAGCTGACCGTGAATACCGCGGATTTCACGCTGCGTGTTATGGGAAATGTCAGCTTCCAGCGCCGCCAGCAGTTGACTGCTTATTATGATAATGCGGTTCAAGGTGTGTTCTACACAGCAGGTTATACCCGATCCGGAACAAGAGACTATGATGTGACGGCTCAGGACGCGACCGGCTTGCTGGAAGAAGACTATTACGGAACGGAGAGCGGAAACCTTTTCCTGTGTTCTTATAATGACACGGTTTCATCGGTCGTTGGGAGGATTCTGCAGGGAACCGGGCTGAATTATCAAATTGCTGCAGGAGTCGCGTCTGTGAATGTAAAAGGCGTTCTTCCGGCATGCACCCGCAGGGAAGCGCTGCAGCAGGTTTGCTATGCAGCCGGAGCTATCTGCAATACCTTCGGCGGAGCGGCAATCCGGATTGTTCCCCTGGATACCACGGGGACGCCGGTAAGGATTACACAGGACAAGATTTCGATCGGCAGCCTGAGCATCGAAGATCTGGATGAAGTCAGCAGGATTGTGCTTACCTGTCACAATTATGTGAAAACGTCCGAAGGAAAAGAACTGTATCGTGGAAAACTTTCCGCAGGAAAGAACAGCATCGTATTCTCCGGCCCTTCTGTAATTACATCAACGGAAAATGTGTCGGAGAAATACAGCGCGGTTATAACAAATGCGGCATATGTGACACCGCTGGATGCCAGCAAAGAATGTGTTCTGTACGGCTATGACTGTACGGACAACACATCTGAAGTGACAAAGTACAATCCGAAATATGAGGCATCCGGGAAGACAGAATTTAATGTGATTCAGGTTCAGGATGCATATTTCGTACATACGGGAAATGCAGCCGCTGTGCTGCAGAGAACGTATGATTATTATCAGCGAAGACACAAAATCACGGCGAAGACGATAGATACGGATGTTTCTCCGGGAACAAGGGTAACAATTGACACATACGACGGAACTTATACCGGCAATGTGGAACGGGTATCCAGCCGGTATTCCGGCTCCGTATTCCGTGAAATCGTTGTGCGTTAGGAGGCAGTCAGAATGCAGACAGTGATTATAAATCCGGGCGCGGCAGTAACGGCGATTCGCACGGCGAAAGTGAATGGCCTGACGGCAACTTTTTCCAAAAAGGAAGCAAATGTGTGGCAGGCGCAGGTCAAAGAAGCGGTAAACGGCCGCTATGAAGTTACTGGAACCGCCGTGGACAGTTCCGGATACTGGCCGTTGTGGATTGTGAAGTATTATGGCGTCAGCCTGATTACCGATCGAACACAGGCCGACCTGGACAATGATACCGCAAGGGCATACATTGATCATGATGACCTGAACCGGCTGGAAGGGGCTGTACAGTGGATCGCAGAGCATTTGCAGGATGCAGGGTATCCAGTCAGAATTACCGAGCGGTTGAACTGGCTTCCAGCAGATGTGCGGACGCAATCAGACATGGACCGGCTGCGGGATAATATCAATAATCTGCGCAGCGCATATGTGACAGTAAGCACGACGCCGCGGACGCCGGCATCGATCACGTACAGCAGTATTAACCAGGCGAACGAGATTGAACAGATTCTGGCAGATCTGTACCAGCTGATTAATGGAATGGAATCACAGTACCGGTACAGCGGTGAAGCAATCGCAGGAGAGGAGTAAACAATGATCAAAGTAGTGGATCGTGTCCCGACACAGGCGGGACGCTATAAGATGACGCTGCCGGATGGCAGCACACAGTATGTAACGATGGAACGGGCGGACGTACCGAGTGTGGCAGGTACTCCGTTAAACAAAGCGCTGTTCGATTCCATTCAAACAGATCTGGATGGAAAGGCATCCACGACACATAACCATGACAGCTCCTATGCGGCAAAATCTCATACACACGATGACCGGTATTATACTGAGACGGAGATGAATACGAAGCTGTCAGGCAAATCAGACACATCTCATAATCATGATGCAAAATATCTTTCGCTCAGCGGCGGAACCATGACAGGAGATATCAAAATGCCGCTGAACGGAATGATTAGCTGGGATTATAGCGGCAAGGATGGAAGAATCTATTGTGCTTCTTCTCAGCAGATGTTTCTGGGAGCATCGAAGGATGGAAAATATTTTATCCATCTTGGTGTAAGGAATAATAAATACTGGACACTGGACCCGGATACCAATGAAGTTATGCAGCTTGGTTCTCCCAGTCATTTGTGGGAGCAGGTCTATGCTAAAAATTCATCGATTTCCAGTTCCGATCGGAACAAGAAGAAGGACATTGAACCGATTGATGAGAGATTGAAGGGCTTCTTCCGGAAGCTGAAACCGGTGTCCTTCCAGTTTATCAACGGAACTTCCGGGCGAACGCATACAGGATTCATTGCGCAGGATGTGGAAGAAGCAATGAACGAGGCCGGACTTAGCGCCCAGGACTTTGCCGGATTCTGCAAAGATCAGAAGATGGAACAGGTGCAGAAGGTGGAGCTGGTGGACGTTCCTAACCCGGAGACCGGTGAGATCGAGCATGTAGAGAACACCTACACAGAAGATCAGCCAGTAGAAGGCGAGTACGTGTACGGACTTCGCTATGAGGAGTTCATTGCGCTGAATACCGCTATGATTCAGGAACTGATGGATCGGGTAAAGACGCTGGAAGCGGCTGTGCTGGCTCTGCAGGCGAAAAAGTAGAACAGGAAAGGCTGGTGGCAGCGATGAAGCATGTGATCGAAGCGGATCTGACCGATAAAACCTATGTGACAGTCAGCGGATTGTGGCAGTGGGATTACGGTCAGATTTTGCGTATTATTGGCCTGGAGCTGGATGCTTCGGTAGAAGTGCATTTCTCACTTACGCGAAACGGAGAAAGTCTCAGCAGGGCAGGAGCGATGCATGACGGTTATACAGATGTTGAGATTCCGAATTCTCTGTTGAAGAGCGGAAGCGGATACATCTACGCCTGGGTATATGTTAACGACAAAGAATCCGGGTATACCATCCGAAGTATTGATATCCGTGTACAATCCAGGGCAAAACCTGGCAACTGGAATCCTCCGACGGATGCACCGGAAGAATCCACAAAAACCTATACCTATGTGCAGACCGTACCGGCGAGCACATGGACCATTAATCATAAACTGGGAAGAATGCCTGCGGTATCGGTTGTGGATTCCGCAGGCAGTATTGTTTATGGAGACGTAGATTACATTGACAGCAATACGATAAGAGTTACATTTTCCGGAGCTTTTGCCGGAAAAGCGTATCTTAATTAGGTCTGCACAGAACGTATTTGATGCAGACCTGCACAAGAAAGGAGCATATCTATGCAGTTTTTATCCCCGATTGACCTTTCAAAGAACGAATTACAGAACGCACGGATTCAGAACCTGGCAACGGCACCGACCAGCCCGGTTGACGGTCAGATGTACTATGACACCACTCTGAAAACTCTGCGAGTGTATGCCAGCGGTACCTGGAAAGACGCCCTGTACAGCTACGGCGGCCAGACGCTGACAGCAGATGACAGGGCGAAGCTGAACGCGGCCAGCCTGACGGAGTTTGGCTATCTGAAGGGCGTAACCTCTGCGATCCAGACGCAGTTAAACGGCAAGGCATCCACGTCCCACGGCTATCATGTGCCGACACCGCAGACGGCGGACGCCCGCAAATTCTTACGCAATGACAATACCTGGCAGTCGCTTCCGGCGGCGTCCACCAGCGAGACCGGTATTGTGCAGCTGAACGACAATATCAACAGCACTTCAGCTACACAGGCAGCGACAGCGAATGCAGTAAAGAAAGCCTATGATAAGGCGAATCACTCGCATCCCTATCTGGCGACTTCTCTGAAGGGAGCGAAGAACGGTGTTGCCAGCCTGGATGAGAACGGCTTGGTTCCTTCTTCTCAGCTGCCTTCCTACGTGGATGACGTTCTGGAGTATGACAAGCTGGCAAGTTTCCCGAAGACCGGCGAATCCGGAAAGATTTATGTGGCACAGGACAGCAATAAGACATATCGCTGGTCCGGTACGGCCTACGTGGAGATCTCCGCTTCCCTGGCATTAGGCGAGACATCTTCGACCGCTTACCGAGGCGATTACGGCAAGATTGCATATGATCACAGCCAGAAGGCACATGTAACCGGTGTGAAGGGCGACAGCGAAACTGCGTACCGCACCGGTCAGGTCAACATCACAAAAGCGAACGTTGGTCTGGGAAATGTGCCGAACGTGGCGACGAACGACCAGACACCGACCTACACGGCAGCCAGCGCGAATGCGAACCTGACATCCGGTGAGAAGCTGTCCATTGCGATGGGCAAGATTTCCCGCGCAATCACCAGCCTGATCAGTCATCTGGCGGACGGTACGCGCCATATCACGGCGGCGGAGAGAACCGCGTGGAACGCGAAAACCGGAAAATTCACAGGGATAAATGAAAATTATTCAACAAGCGATGACAATGCTTCGAGCGGATGGGTAACAGTAGCACATGGTCTTAACACAGAAGATGTTGTAGTTTCTGTGTGGGATGCAAACGACAAAAATATGATTACAACAGATATTTCTATCGTTGATGCAAACGCAGTTATGGTATGGCTGCCCAAGGCAGATGCAGGGACATACAAGATTACTGTTATTGGATAGAAGAGGAAAAGTGTATATGAAGATTTTCGGAGTAGAATTACGTTTTAATGGCTTCCGGATCTATCATGAAGGCGATAAGCCCACGCCCTCTGAGATCGGCGCGGCAGCCAGTAATCACACACATACGACAATGGGAGCGGCTTCCGCTTCCGTAGCCGGGAAAGCGGGCCTTGTGCCCGCCCCTCCGGCAGGAAAACAAGGCCAGTACCTTCGTGGTGACGCAACCTGGGCAGTTCCGTACACGCATCCGACCACTTCCGGCAATAAGCACATTCCTTCCGGAGGCGCTTCTGGTCAGGTGCTTGGCTATGCTGCAGCCGGAACAGCCGCCTGGAAAAAGTTAACGGCTTCTGACGTGGGAGCAGCGGCGAGCAATCACACGCATGACGTTATGACAGCAGCGACAGCATCGGCAGCTGGTAAATCTGGAATGGTTCCGGTTCCTGTGGCAGGCGCGCAGGCGAAATACCTGAGAGGTGACGGTACCTGGGCAACACCTCCGACTTCATCTTATACGCATCCGACTATGGCAGGTTATAAGCATATCCCGGCCGGAGGAGAGTCCGGACAGGTGTTGGCATATGCTGCGGATGGAACCGCTGAATGGAAGACTCTGGCGGCTTCCGATGTAGGAGCAGCCCCCAGCAGTCATACCCATGATGGTCGGTATTACACGGAGACGGAAGTCAAGAACCTGATTGACGCCACCTTCCTGACAAAAACATTTACAGGCGCAAAGGTCAGCATCACCGGAAAGACAGCCAAGGCAATCACAATCACCTGTGCAACGCCCAGCGGTTACACAGCAATCGGTGTGATCGGTTACTATACCGGCAGTACATACGTCCTGCCCTGCCGTGTGGCAAATGGCCGCATGGATGTATACAACACGGACAGTAACACGATCAGCGTCACACCCACAATCACAATGCTCTATGCCAAGAGCGGAGCAGTATAAGGAGGCAGCATGACAGAAATTCTTCAGGCAGTTGGTATTTTCTCAATCCTCGTTTCCGCCCTGGTCGGATTCTTCTTCTGGCTGATCCAGCGGAACATCAATCAACGGGACGCCGCGGATCAGCACAGCAGGCTCGTCAGACAGCAGGAGATGGATCAGAGAGAGCAGGTGCGGTATCAGCATGAACTCTATATGCTGAAAAGCATTGATGCGGCAATTGCCCTGGGCGAAGCAACTGCGCGGGCGGTGCAGCGTATCCCGGACGCACATTGCAACGGGGATATGCACGCAGCGTTAAACTATGCGCAGAAGGTCAAGCATGACCGGAAAGATTTTCTGAACGAACAGGCATTGCACATTATTTCGGATGGTCCCATGACGGGAGAAGGAGGTACTTATGATTAACTGGAAGCTGAGACTCAAAAACAAGGCGACTCTGCTGGCGATCGTCACCGCCGTGATCGCGCTGATCTATCAGATCCTCGGTATGCTTGGCATCGTTCCTGCTGTATCGGAATCGGAAGTTACCCAGGCAGTCGGTCTTGTGATCAATATTCTGGCAATGGTCGGCATTGTGACAGATCCGACCACACAGGGCGTATCTGATTCCGATCGGGCGTTGACCTATGACAAACCGGCGAAGAACAGCACAACCAATGACTATGATTTTGATTAACCGTCAGGAGGCAGAAGTATGACGAACAAAGAGAAGAGAGCGGCGCTTGTAGTGAAGATCAAGAGCCGTGAAGGCAAGAACCAGTACACCCAGAGCAGTAAGCGCGACCAGGTCAGCAGCGGCTACAGCGATTGCTCCAGCCTGCAGCAGTGGGTTTATGAGCAGGTGCTGGGCGTCAACATTGGCGACAACACCGAAGCGCAGATGCTGAGCAAGAAGCTGACCACGATCGATGCGGGGATCAGCGGAGGCGTGCCGGATGAGGACAAGCTTCTCCCCGGTGATCTGCTGTATTTCCGAGGCACTGATCCGGATCGCAAGGCCACCGGCTACGTGGGCCATGTGGAGATGTATGTAGGGAATGGTGAGCTTTCCGGCCACGGTTCCGGTGTGGGGCCGACCC